>ULUX01044329.1_pt1 | contig 15188 bp, 11 predicted proteins | sample 1958961 | NCBI WGS metagenome assembly ULUX01 (sample SAMEA4835773, study PRJEB28245) | human gut metagenome | biome: gut microbiome; material: fecal sample | place: Denmark | collected 2008 | reverse complement strand
TCCGGATCGTGCCAGGAGGAGCCGGTGAGCTGATGGCCGGGGGCGTTCCATTTCCGCCGGGCGTTCACCTCCGCTACCTTCTGCACCACCTCAAAGAGCCGGGCGCGGCCCGCGATGCCGTAGGCTTTCAGGGAGGGGGAGACAGCCAGGCAGATGGTCTTGTCCGTGCGGCGCTTGTCCGCCACCACCAGATTGGTGGTCATGGGGTCTAACCCCCGCTCCACACACTCCACACTGGCGTAAAATGATTTCAGGTCACAGCAGACGTAGGTCCGTTCCTTCATGATCCCTCCCCCCTTGTTTTTAGTATATCATAGATGCAGTCCCGTTATTGGGTCCATCCCAGCACGGCGTCCAGCGTCTCCGACGCGGCCTTCGGGAAATTCTTCTGCACCTGCTCGTAAATCAGCGCTTTGGACTCCCCGGGATCCACGGAATAGGCGGAGGCAATGTGGTCGTATCCCCACAGGGCCTCCGGGGTAGTGTAGACGGAGATGGGCCAGCCATAGGGCACGCCCTTCTTGTTGATCCGCTGGCGGAAGTCCCGGATGAGCAGATAGCCTCCCATCTGGAGGTCTGTGACCGTGCCCTCAAAATTTTTCTCTCCGCCTTTGCCGAATCCGGCCTGCCGCTTCAAATCGGAGGAAAACCACTCCTCCTGCTCCAGAAAGCGGTCCATGATCCGCTTCTGGCGCATGGTGGCCCGCTCATCTTCCCACCGGCTGTCGAAGTCATAGCCGTCCCGACGCCAGTTGGCAAAGTGCGGGAACCAGGCTTTGGAGATGAAGCCGGCTCGTTTGCCGAAAAACTTGCCGTAGGCCACCCGGCTGCTGCGGGCAATGAGCGTGCGCCACTCCCAGGGGTCCTGTTCCGGGTCTCCGGTCCACCAGGCGAGGTCCGCTGTATTCTCCTCCACAGAGAAGCCGTCTATCTCGTTTTGGAACAGGGGCAGAAAGCCGATCTCATCGATCCAGCGGATAAGCTCCTCCCAGCTCTGGATGCGGGCAGGGGCGTTCCAGTCCATGCCTCGTATGACCCATTCGCCGTTTTCAATGGCCATAGTGAAGCCTCCCCCCCCTTCTTTTATGGGTATGATTATAGCACATCTGTTCTAAAAATTCTACTGCGGTATTTTCCCAAATGAAGGGCCAGAGAGGAAACAGCAGCAAAGGGATTGCCGTTTCCTCTCTGGCTTATCTCATGAAAGCTGTATAATTCGCTTTATAAGATAATATGTTTAGAATCAAATTATGCGATTTTTATAGGAATGCCCCAAATTCTTGTAGTGCTAATTGGCGCAATCCTTGATTACCAAAAAACGCAAGTTGGCCCATTGAGCTCAGGTTGTTGAACCGAAGGCTATGTTGTTCATGGCGAAGTATGCTATAAATGTAATCCGCCGTTGAAATTTAAAATTTCACCAATTTGCTACGAGGTTTACTTGTTGCGTTTCTAGCTATGTGACGTATTATAATATGTGACGTAATATATTGATCTACTCACATTGAGAGAAAGGAATCTATATGAAATATAAATTCTTAAAACTGAGTACATTGTTAATCCTAACCGGTTTGTTATCTACAGTTGCGACTGCCGCAAACGAAAGTGAGCAGTCTGTAGGAATGTGTTTGGGCCATGTTTATTCTACTGATATTGTAACCTATGTAGATGGCATGCCAATCACTTCCTATAATATCGGAGGGAAAACAGTTATTGCAGCCAAAGACTTAATGGAATATGGCTTTCAAGTGAATTGGAGCGAGGAAGACCGCACAGTATTTATTACATCGGGCAGGTATCCGGAACAGAAGCCAGCGCACCAACCTGCAGTAGATACTCCCGGGCGCATATTGGGAAATATCTACCAAAGTGACATTCGTGTATTTGTCAACAATCAAGAAATCCCTTCCTATAACATTGGCGGTCAAACGATGATTGCTCCGTCTGATATGTCCGCCAGTGACACGAACAACTTCGAGCATTGCAATCTAAATCAGAAACTCGGCTATTCTAACGCAGGCTTTCGAACGGAATGGGATGCTTCTGTACGCTCGGTCAAAATCACAGCTCTCCGTCCCGGTTCCGAAGTGATTTTCCAAGGAGATATTTACACAGTTTCCGAACTAACTTCTGATTTCTATCTGCAGTCTGCGGGGGCAGGTGTAATCTCAAGTTCGCAGGAGACTTGGGCGGATCTTCGGATGCAAGGACTTGCTTTGGTCGTCGGTGATCAGGAATATTTTTCTCTTGAACTTTTACAAGCTGCCCTTTGGAGTGGTGGAGTGGATACAGATTGTCAGTTGATAGACGGGACCTTGGTCATCCATGGAGAACTTGCCCCGGTTTTAATATCTCCTCCGCCATCTTCCGAAACGAATGATCCGCAACATTCTGGTTATGGCACCGTATTTTGTTTTGGAGCCCACAAAGGAGGGGGCTCTGCGGCGTTGGCAAAGCTGTTGATCCCTATAAAATGGATTGACAACGACGGCGATTCAGAAGAATTTACGGTAGACGGTTACATTGCGGGAAGTGCTGATCGTTCTGACAACTATTTCTTTTTAGATCTAGCACAAATATTTGAAAAATCTTTCTAACGTTTACTTTTTCCTTTCGTATACATCTCTATGCTATATGTAATTGATTTTCCTCGGTATGCTGTAATTGGGCATTACAACATATCGTTATGCCCTATTTAGGAGGATCTTTTACAAATTAACATATGAAAGGAATTAAAGAGATGGCAACATTAACCTTTCTGGATCCTTCGGGTTCGAATCTAAGATCCGACGTTCTCAGCGCTAGCAGTCGTAAAAAGCTTACTCCCACCTCCAATAATGCGCCTTGGATTTACTGTAATTACCCGGAACGAATTGGAGATGGGAATAAGAGCTGGGGGATTGCTGAAAATGGATATTATATTAATCGCCAGACGGTGAACGGCCCAGCCCAGATTTTTTACTCCCACTGGAATAAGACTGGAAAAACCCTTCGTTATCGTATTCAACTCAAAAATAACAATTCCTCTGTCGCAACTGTTACTCGCAGTAATGTAGGAGCTTGTACTGGTTGGGATGGTACAATTGCGGTCAAGAATTTCTTTGCGAGTTCTAGCAAAACAATCTCTGTGCCAGCAAATGGAACCGCTTGGCTCATTGATGAGCTCGTCGTTGCCAATGGCCAGCCATTTACGGGAATGGTACGGTTTAGTACGAATAGGAGTGTTGTTGTTACTGTAATTGCATATGAATCTAGTAGCAAAATTAATAACGCCACAAAGCCCTTCCCTTATAGATCTACAGAAGTACCCTCCAATGATAATACGGTCTACTCTGGACTAGGAAACGGTTACTTCCTTACCTTCAATCATGGGGCAATCAGTACCAGCAGTCTTCCATATCGTTTTACAACTAATTGTGATGCCAACGCCGGACTGCAAAATAATGGAGAAATGGTCCCAATTAAGCTTGTTGACGGAAATTTTACTGCATCTATTACCAGTTCAGATCAGGAATTAAGAAACTTGGGAAATTGGTGTGTTCAAAATTATCATAAAATTACTCTAAGAAATACCAGCTCTTCTTCCGTTACAGTATATGGCTATGTAGGTGCAAATAAGAAAGGGAATGCTCAGGTAATTAATCGCGGGGGTACTGTTAAGTCTGCCCGACTTTCTGCAGACACCACAGGTAAATTTACTTGGAAGTGGTGTAAAGTTGTCTTAGCGGCCGGAGAAAGTTTTACTTTCGATTATCAGCAGATTCTAGCGTCTTATGGTGCAGCTGCTACTTTCCATGAGTGGAGTTTGGAATAACCAAACTTTTTAGCAGAACGGCCATTAGGGGTTACTAAAGGCCAAATGAGTAGGACTCATAATATAACATACGATTTTGGAAATAAAGCGATAAAACCTATTCGCGCCATTCTTATTTTCAATTGTAAATAAGCAAACACGGTCCGATCTTTTTAAAGATCGGACCGTGTTTTTCTCCTCTCTAAACATAAAATCAATATAATTTGTAATCAATATATCTAATGAGCACCATTTTAGCGCATCTAAACTAAAATTTTATTAAAATAATGGGCCAGATGGGAAAAACGGCATTGTGGCTGCCTTTTTCTATCTGGCCCTTCTCACAAGATCTGTACGATCTGTTCCCAAAGCAGGATGTGTTTCTGGTCCACCGAGCGGTTGTCATGGAAGTGTCCGAAGAACCAGTATTCATATTCCAGTCGCCGGTCTACCATCTCCAGAAATTCCGTGAGATGGTCTGCCTCGTTGTGACGGTTCATAGACAGGGCGATGCTGGTGGAGGCGCAGTGGGTGATCACATAGTCCACCTGCCAATTTGTTCGCTCCAGCGTTTTCAATGCGGTATTGTATTCTTCATCGGAGGGCAGCTCCTCCGGCCACCAGGATCGGCCTAGTACCCGGAACCTGTTCCTGCCGCTGCGCTTTAGGGCGCTCTGCTGGGCACGGAAGTTCGGATCTGCTGGATCCAGGATGCCATCCTCCACATCGTGGCTCTTGGCCCCGCCCATAGTGAAGAAGGTCTTTCCCATGATTTCATAGAGCTGACCGCGCATCAGATGGAGCACATGGGGCCGGATCTGGTGGACGGAGCCTCCGTGCCACGTGCGGACCGGGAATGTGTCCAGCCGGCGGAAATTGTCATGGTTCCCATCCACAAACAGGGTTGTGAAAGGCCGCTGCTCCAGCCAGTCCAACCAGTAGTTTTCCTCCGGTGTGTCAGCCCATACCCCTCCAAAATCGCCCGCCACTATTATGTAGTCATCCCGGTCCATAGTTTCCTGCTCTGGGAAGTACCTGCGGCCGAACCGCCGGAAGTTTCCGTGGCAATCACCTGTGATAAATACCATGTATCTAGGCCTCCTTCATGTTTTCCTCTATCTCCAATCCACCCCGGAAGGTCACTCGGATTCTGTCCTTAGATAGGACTGTGACCTTCTCCAGCAGTTGATAGACCGTGCTCTCATCCCACTCCGTGATGTCGGCGGAAGCTCCCTCCAATGCGGCGGAGATCGCTCGGAGCCGTTGGGCCGCCTTCTCATTTTCCTGATAGATTTCTTTGAGGTGCTCTCTCCGATTTTTCAATTCGGCCATGGAGGTGGATACCGCACGGAAGCGCTCGGTATATTCCTCTTGGCGCTCAGGAGATGAGGCCTCTTTCAGAAGACTATCAAACTGTCGCCCCAGATCCTCCAGAGCCCGTTCCACATCGGCCAAGCTCATGGTCTCTCCGGCGACGGGCAGCAATTCCTGTTCCATAACCGCAGTGATTCGGCTTTCCAGCACGGTTCGGTTGTCCATAGATGCATTGATGGCTCCCAGAATTGCCTGCTGAAGCGGATCTTCATCCAATGTTGGAGAATGCAGGCAGTATTTTTTTCCGTAGCTCAACCGGCTGACACAGCGCCATACAGGCCGTTTTTCCCCGTGCTGGGTCCAGATACACCGGCGATAGGCAGTACCGCACTCACCGCAGAACAGCAGATTGCTGAGGGCATATTTCCCACTGTATTTCTGCAAACCGGTGGGGGCGCTTCTCCTGGTCCCGCCCTCACGAGCTTTTCTCCGGGCCAGCTCCAGCTGAACTGCATCGAACAGTTCGTGGCTGACAATGGCCTCGTGGTGATCTTGGATGAGGACTTTGTCCAGCTGTCCGGTGTTTGGAATCACTTTCTTGCTGATGCAGTCCTTGACAAAAGTTTTTTGAAGCAGGGCATCCCCACAGTATTTCTCGTTGGTCAGAATGCTCTTGATATTGGAAATTACCCACTTAGACTTGCCAGCCGCAGTAAGGCAGCCCTGAGCTTCCAGCTGCTCTTTGATGGAGCGCAGGGGATCTCCAGCCAGGTATCGTTGGTAGATGAAGCGGACGATCTCCGCCTGCTCCGGCACGATTTGAGGTTTCCCGTCTGGTCCTCGCTCATAGCCCAGCAGCTTCTGGTACTGCATGGCGACACGCCCCTCCTTCATGGACTGCCGCTTTCCCCAGCGGACCCGACTGCTGGTACTCTCACTCTCGGCCTGGGCGAAGGCTCCGTGGAGGGTGATTAGGAACTCGCTCTCCGGGTGGATGGAGTTGATATTCTGCTCCTCGAAAATCACTGGGATTCCCAGACTTCGCAGCTCTCTGGTAAAGTTGAGGGTGTCCACTGTGTTCCGGGCGAAGCGGGAGACGGACTTAGCCAGAATCATATCGATCTTTCCCTGGCGGCACTGGCGGATCATCCGCAGAAATTCCTTCCGCTTATTGGCGGAAGTCCCTGTGATGCCCTCATCTGCAAACACACCGGCCATGGTCCAATTGGGCTCCTTCATGATCTTCTCGGTGTAGTAGGAAAGTTGGTTTTGATAGCTGGTGAGCTGCTCCTCGCTGTCGGTGGACACTCGGCAGTAGGCCGCCACCCGCAGATTCCGTTTTTTCTCCTGCTCTTGGGGCGTCTCCTTCTTAGCCGGAATGATAATGACCTTCGGAGCGGTATCTGTCATTGGTTGTTTCCCCTCTCCATAGTTTGATGGTTTTTCAGCAGAATTGTAACCCTTCTGTCGGCGTATGTGATGCGCCGGACGCTCTCGTGCAGGAGATTTTGATCCAACGCGTCCATGGGGCTTCGGGACTGGAACAGCCTCTGGAGGCGCTCTGTCTCATATTCCTCCGGGCCAATAGTGTTCAGCTGGAGCTCCGCTAGACGGAGGGCCAACTCTCTGGCCCGGTCCTCGTCCACCGGCGGGGTGTTCAGCTGGTCGTCCAGCTCCTGGCGGAGCTGGACGACTTCCGCGGGCAGAGCATTCTCACAGGGAGGACAGCGGAGCTGTTCCGGGTGGGCTATCAGGCCGTTCAGAACCGCCAGCACCTGCCGCTCCACCCAGGGAGGCGGAGAGCTGCCGCAGAACCTGCGCAGCTCCTTCTGGGCAGGGGTTTTCTGCGGGGGTGCCGCCCGCTTCTGTCGGCGGGACTGGACTGCGTCAAACTGTTCCCGGGAAATCAGGGGAGGATAATCGCACTGGCCGGTGTACTTGGCGTTCTCCAAAATGCGGGCCACCATGTTTTTGTTCCACAGCTTTCCCACTTCATAGGGGACGTCCCCCTTTTCCAGAGCCTCTGTCAAATCATTGTAGGATGCCCCGGCCAGATAGGTCTGGAAGATCCAGCGAACTACAGAAGCCTCACGCGCCTGGATCACGATCTCGCCCCACTCCATTTTGTAGCCGAAGGGCTGTTTTCGGTTGGATGCCATCACCGCACCGTCCTCTCGATGTTCTCTGTCAGCTCCAGGCCGTTGATGAGCCGGAACCGCAGGCGCTCATTGCTCTCCACGACGATTTTGTCGACGATCTCGCGGAACAGTTCCTCGTCGAAGGTATCTAGAAATTCCGGAGCAGCTTCCAAGGTTTCCAGCAGGACTCGTGTCTGGTGGATAGTTGGATTTTCCTCGGATTCCAAGAGCCGCTCCTTTTCCAGCTTGACAGCACGAAGCTGTTCCGCCAGAGCGTCCCGGCGGGAGATAAAAAGGTCAGGATCGACCAACCCCTGCTGTTTCAGCTGGGCCAGTAATCGATCCTGACGGGTGATGTCTGCGATTTGGTCATTGAGTTCCACAATATCCACACTCCAGAGCATCTTGCCGGTGCGGGCGGCTTGGAGATCTGCAAATAAACAGGATAAAAGAGAAGTGCCTTGTTGTTTGAGCTTATAATACAGTCGAAGAAAGCCCTCCTGTATTGTGAGCTCTGGGATCTGGCGATTCCGGCATAGTTCCTTACCAGCATCATGGGTACGGCACACATGATAGATGATACCTCTAGTAGTCCGTGTCCGAAATGCAGAGCCACAGCATCCGCATTCCAGATACCCACGCAGTGGCGACTGCTTTATCTCTGCGGTAAAAAATTTTTCTTTTCTCTTGTTCAGAAGCGTTTGGACTTGTTGAAACATGTCCTGATCTATTATTTCAGGGTGCGAGTGGAGGGCAAGGTATTTCTGTTTCTCCCCTCGATTTATTTTATAGTGTCTGGGAAGCGTCGAGGTTCGAAATGATTTCTGCCATAGAAAATTTCCTGTGTAAGTTTCATTTTTTAAGATTCGAGCAATTGCATGTACAGTCCACTGATAAGAGTGCAATACTGGAGTTGTTTTCTGCTGTTTACTCAGGTCTTTTGCGATCTCTTCAGTACCTCTGCCATTTAGAAAATCAGTATAAATTTTATGTATGTAGTTTGCCCGTATTTCATCAATGATGATTTCGCCATTCTGATTTTTCTTGTAACCAAAGGGTAAGGAGGACGGAATATAAGTTCCATTTGCCATCCGCTGCTGGACACCCCAGCGGGTATTGTCTGAAATATTCTCGCTCTCCTTCTGGTCTATCATAGCAAAGATGGCGACCAGCAGTTCCCCGGAGAGCTCGGCGGTGTCGATATTCTGCTCCTCAAAGCATACACTGACATCCAGCGCCTTCAGCTCCCGGACCGCCTCCAGGCACTCCTTAGCGTTTCGGGCAAACCGTGAGGAGGACTTGACGAGGATTCTGTCGATTCGTCCCCGTCGGCAGTCCGCCAGGAGCCGCTGGAAATCTTCTCGTTTCTCGGCGGAGGTTCCAGTGATCCCCTTATCCGCATAGACGTCCACAAATTCCCACTCCGGATTGCTGGTGATGAGTTCTGTGTAGTGAGCATTCTGAGCTGTGTAAGAGTTCAGCTGATCCTCTGAGTTAGAACTCACTCGGGCGTATGCGGCTACCCGGAGCTTTCTGGTCTGCTCCGGGGCGTTGGCCGGAATCACCACAATGCAGGGACTTTTTAGGGCCAGGGAGCCGTTTATCTTTTTCTGTTCCTGCTGCTTCACAATACTTTCACCTCTTTTTGCAACACACAATACCAGAAACCGTTTAAAATATCTATATCCAAAGGACACAAAAATCAGAGAGAAACAATGACGTCCGCGCCAGTCTCCGCTTTGAGACGAGCAGCAATCTGTCGGGCCTCCTTCCGGCTCACCAGGCCGGCGGTCTGGAGTGACCGGAGCAGATTTACCATTCCTAAGTAGTTGATATTTTCTTTCATGGAGCATCCTCCATTCTTGAGTATGTGTGAGAGGGGCGGAAAGTATGATCCCTCCGCCCCTCTCGTTCCGTTGACACAAGACAGCTCCGCAAATCAGTTGCGTTTCTATTCTAAAATAGCCAGATGCGGAACATATCTTGCTGTCATCTTGTTGATTCTACCGGCTCTATTTGACACTACTTCCCGAGCCCTGGGCGGCAACTGACGGACCGTGCTGGCGCACGTCACGGGAATCTCACCCCTCCGAGGATCTCTCCGAGCTGCCCCCATTGCGTGATCCCGATTCCACTCGGGGCTGTGGCTGGGCAGGAGTATCATGATAGGTTGACGGGGTCATCGCACTTCGAGTTGCCAGACTCGAAGCGCCGAAAATGGATTCACGCTCGCCGCCTTATTTAGCCGTCTTTTTATGGAGCTTTGCTCCACAGGCGGGTCCTGGCGCATTTTCGGCTTCGCTGTCCCCTCCTCGGGGCCCGTCAACTAACGTATCCCGTTGCCGGATATTCAGTTTTCAAAGTACCGTCGAGCGGCAGAACATTTTTCAGCCCTCACTTTCTATTGCAGAATTTCGAGTGATTTAATAACCACTTTTTTAAATTTTTCAGTATTTTCTTTTTCTGCTTGTGTACCGCAGACTGAGAAACCCCAACCTCCTCCGCTATCTGGCTTTCTGTTTTATGGTCTTCCGCTAAATAGTAAGAGTAGATAATCTGATAGCTGGCGGGGTCCAGTTGAGATAATGCAGTGTGAAGATCATGAATTTCTGAGGACAGAATTGCATCTTCCTCTACATAGACCGTTTCATCTGGAATCACATCCTCTCCACGTCCCTTTTCTGAAATCTCATCGCTGTTCAGAGACAAAACCTTGACTCCGATCTTCGATGCTTGATTTTGACGGTAGTTCTTCCGTGAACACTCTCTTCGCCATTCCTCATAGGCTTCCTTGGGGGCCTCAATTACAACGTCTTCCATATCAATAAAAAAACACCCCCGGCCCGTGGGGGAAGTAATAAATCGATAGAATTCCTGGCCACTCATCTCAAGCCATTCTGGATTCGACTCTTGAGCTGCCGGGTCTTTTTTTCTAAAATACCGTCTTGCCACAAGATAGCCTCCATTTCTTCTGAAATTTGAAAATGAAATTACAAATTTCAGAAGCTGGAGGTGAACGACACCTAGGGAAGGGCCATTTAAAAAATGAGCTATAAATTCGGACCGCAAGTAAACGGATGGCTACATTATTGTACCCATCGTATTGACGTTTCTTTTGCGCCCCACTTCCAATATTTGTTTGTCACCCCTATAAAAGTAGCATCTCCAATGGAGCTATATTTGGAGTTCCGCACATATCTATAAAGGTGACTCATTATTTGCTTATATGAAACTCTTCGCTGGTTAGAAAACTGCTTCGTTAGGATCTTATAATACAGTTCTCCATAATACGGGTATATTTCCTAATTTTCAATAATTGAGAATAAATTTGGAGTAGACTAATCAATCAACTGGTTTCATTTGATTTTATCTATGACCTTGTAGCCCCGTATTATCCTGCGAATGGCCGTCCATCTATCGATCCTGTCAGTATGTTTAAAATGTTGCTGGTGGGATACCTATCTCGTTAAAAATTTTGTAAGGAGGAACTGCTATGAAAAAAGACAGATGACCACAGGTGGTCGGAGGTCATCCTGAGAATTCGCTCCAGCAGGCACGTATAAAGGTCGGTATCTCCCAGGAGGAAATTGCGGAAGAACTTGCCCGTGACATACGCACGATCCTGCGGTACGAAGCCGGAGAGCAATTTCCAGACTGGAACGAGCTGCTGAAAATGAGGGCTCGTTATTCCTGCAAATTTGCTGACTTGTTCCTGGGGGAAGAAGGATGATGGGAACGGGTAGAAAAGAACAGAGGAGATCTAAAACGCAGACGCAAACATCCCTTTCCCCGGAAATCTTTACCACCCTTCTCCTCATCCTTGCTGACTACCGTATGAAAATGCCCGTAACGGAGGTTATACTCTTTCCAGATGGAAACAGTTACTATGTCTGTCCCAGATGCCATATAACTATGGAACGGGAGTTTATGAACTTCTGTGACCGGTGTGCCCAGCACTTGGTTGGAAAAAGCCAGAATCGTATATCCTGGCCAGCGTAATACCCTACATACCTGATTCATTAAAACACAGGAGCGGAGGATTTGACCTCCGCTCCTGTGTTTTTTATTTGACGCTTACGCTTTGCCGCTATAAAAGAGAGCATGGTGTTATTTTCAAGGTATTCAATGCCCTTATGATATTGCCTTGATATGTGTAACTATGTAATCCATTTGAGCATACAACTTTTTGTAACGAGTTGCTAATTCCTCGTCACTCTCGCTGAACTGTACATCACTAGGGCAACGGACAAAGACAGCGAAATCTTCTGTTTGAAGTGCTAGCTGGCTAACCCCCGCCATCACCGGCGGATCATCTTTCGGCCATGTACCGGGATAACAGTCGATGAAAAACAGAGCTCCATTATTCCCCTCCTTCTCCAATGTCTCTCTGTGATAAATCGTAATGCAGTTCCCACCATTTCGGTGCGGTAGATCATATTCTTCCTCCAGTGTGATCAGCCCGGCCCATTCCACAGGAAATTCAATAGTAAACCCAAGCCGCTGATTTACATACAATAGTGCGCTTGGCTCCGTCGGAAGCGCAACTTCCGTCATGCTGTCCAACTTATCTTCGACGATACGAGCAAAACTGCTGTTGTAGCTGGCTTCCACATCCACAGGATGCATCTCTGTTTGGTCGCACGATGATACACAAAGAGCCAATGTCAACACAAACGCAGTAAATATCAGGTATCTTTTCCATGTGCCGGATGAAAATTCTTTTTCCCACTTCATGTTTTTCATCACTTCCCACTCCTTTGACAAAACAATAATTTATCCTTTTTATCTATTATAGACGGTCAATTTTGTCATATGCAACACACTAGTTATTAGTTGTTAAGATTTACGATAACAACTTGTGTTGTGATGCCCTTCAAAAAGCCACCTTGGCATTATAGACATCCACAAAAATTGTAACCCGATAATCATGATCTTTGGCGACAAATTGTTGCTTATTCATTCTCAAAACTATTTCCTTATATATAAGCGATGAACAATTTTAAGGAAAACATGCTGAAAAAGTCGCTTACATTCCACTTACGAACTCTTGTTTTACTGAACGTAGGATAATCTGGCATCTTCTCTCCGAGCTCGAAACCGCAAAACCAGCGATACGCAATGTTTAACTGTACTTCTTGGACAAGCCGACGCTCTGACCTGAGTATCCCACCAGTAGTATTTTAAACATACTGATAGGATTGGCGGATAGACGGCCATTCGCAGGATAATACGGGGCTACAAGGTCATAGATAAAATCAAGTGAAACCAGTTGATTGATTTGCCTAAGCAAATGATTTTGGGGGAACCAGTCCCTCTATGTCCAGAACCAACATACTTATCTGACCACTATGCCGTCCCATCATCCTCCATCCCTTTTTGTTTCAATTATACTATCTAATTGTATTTTGGGATGTATTTGTCAACGGTCGCAATCATTGACACTACCACCTATTGTCCTTTTTCAGATGTTGACAATATCTCTTGTTTGGCATTCCTTTTGGCATAATAAAGCCCCCCCACTTGTTTTTCAGTATACCAAACTGTCTAACAAATGGGCGGAGGTTCAACACGCAAGCACGGAGGCATTTTTCGGCATGATATCTTTGCATTTAATGATATGTGCCCAGTTACGATAACTGACTCACAGTGGGATACATGTATTTCTTGGACATATCCGAAATTGCCTAAATGGAAAACTGACTCAACAGAATTCCAATAGGCGTTGTTTTAATTCTGTATAGTTACAATTGATGCTAACTTGGGGGTTTCGCCCATGATTACAATTTGTGCCGCACGCTCATAGGTGTGATTAGTTTCCGTATTAGTAACAAGCACTTCAAATTCAGATACTTTTTCATTATGATACTCCATTGAGTTAGCATTTAAAACTAATTCAGCAGTAAGCATTCCATCATAAGGTAGCCTTTTTATTACTTTCAATCCCAGCGTCTCCAATTTATCACTGCATTCATCGAAACAGGAACTGTCTATATAGATAGTTTGATCTTTATGATTGTACTGTGGAGATTTTAATAAATTTTCAGCATGATAGTTTAACAATATATGATCTAAGATTGTAACAATTTCGCTAAGTGGTATGTCATACCCACTACCATCTGCAGTTAACAATTGTTCGGGAACAGACACATTGGATATTTGAATAACTCTACAAGCAATCCGTAGCAATTCATCATCAGAAAGTTTTGTAACTGCATCTGCTCGTATATCCTCCGGGATAAGGGCAACCAAAACCTCTGGTGATTTAGAAACTATTTCATAAAATTTTTGCGGGATTTCGAGGCACTTTGGTTTATTGCTAACTGGAAATTTTGACAATATATCTAAGCTTTTATCACCACTATTTGAATCAGATGCAGAGATATCTGTTGCGTCAGGCGGTATATGCACTGGCGTCTTCAATATTATATAGGCACTGAAAATAAGTATAATGCATATAATCAATACAGCACATACACCTATCGTTAGGAATTTATATTTAGATCTTTTCACAATAAAATATGGCAATTTCATCTAAATCTACCGAAGATAGGAAATTGCCAGTTCCTCCTTATCATGTATTAAAATACTTTATTATTCAAAAAAACATATCGCAAATATGATCGAAAAGATATACGGTGACATAGTTTGCCGCCTAATGAAGAATAGGGTATTTGTCAGAAGTTGGCAAGCCATGTCACCGGGATGATAGCGCTACCAAACAATGCTATAATCGAAGGTACAATTAAGGCATTACCACACAGGGGTGGCTAATATATCACTTGGAAATCTGGTTTACACACAGAATAGAGGAACTCATGATCTGGAAGAACTCAAAAAAGTGTAACAACAATTATATTATACCTTGATTACTAAAAGGAGCTACTTTCAATTCTCTAATATGCATTTAATAACTTACGGCAACAAAAGAATAACAGATAATGCGAGAGAAGTTTTTTTCATATTGTTCCTCCTTAACTTTTCGAATCAATCATGTCCTTTGCAATTTCTATTGCATCAGCTTTAGCGCGCGGCCATGTTTCTATATGGTAATACACCTCCTCAAAACAGAATTCAACACAGAAACTTGCATCTCTCCTTTCACAAAAAATTTCTATATCACGGTAAAGTAGGCTCTGCACTGTGTCTTTGTTAAGTTCAAAAGAGTTCCTGCTTTTTGCCCAGATAGAAATTATATATTGATCTCTATCTATAGAATCCCAAACACCACAATAGTATCCTATAGGTTCATAGCTAGTCCGATCTTTTAAAAAAATGCGATATAGATGGCTACTGTCTTTAACCTGCAAGACTTCCTGCTTCGGTAACAAATATTTTTGCGCCCATCCGTCCAAGCTTACGGAGAATTCCTCATATGTGCTTAGATCATAGTCTGGACTGGGAGATACAGGAATTGAGTTTTTTATAAATATAACAATAAATGCTATACAGAAAACAAATAGGAGTAGCAAGATCAAGTGCAATCGTTTTTGGAATACTCTCATTTCTATATCTCCTATTTTTTGTATGATATTACCATCTCAAAAATAGTTCTACTTTTAAAGTTTTATGTATGCACTGTCTATTATTCAATCTATAATAAAAGACGGCGTTTTCTTAAAGGTGTAACATGAAAAAATTTATCCTTCTCTTTACTTAATAGAAAGATTTAGGAACCATTAACGGACAGGATGGAAGCGATTACCTGGCTGTCGTATATAATGGTGAATTTTCAGAAAACTCACCGTCAAACATCGAACTTCAGGAAAATAATATCGAAGTAATGAGCGATAGACTCTCTGCGGAAAATACGAGCGTATTTCTGGGGCCCCTGAAGGCTAACACTCCGTACACTCTAAAAATTTATGAAGATGGAAACGTACAGCAGACCCGTTTTTCTACTAGTGATGACTGTAGTATGATTCATTTAGATGCCGCTGATGCCG
>ULUX01038311.1_pt1 | contig 15189 bp, 18 predicted proteins | sample 1958961 | NCBI WGS metagenome assembly ULUX01 (sample SAMEA4835773, study PRJEB28245) | human gut metagenome | biome: gut microbiome; material: fecal sample | place: Denmark | collected 2008 | reverse complement strand
TTTCTTTTTCAGTAAAAACTCCACAAGTATTTTACACTATCGTGCATAATGTCTTGTATCCCCGACTGGCAGCATGACAAATAATTCTTCTGATAAGCGACAACGCATCGGACACAGTTTTGGGAGAAATCCCATTTTCTTTTTTACCTCCTTTCTGCAGGAGATAATTACACCATTCATATAATTTATCAACCGCAAGATCATTAATTTCAATGTCTCCTAAATAAGGCACTATATAAGAAGCCAGCAAATTATTATATTTATTGAATGTAGATTGTTTAATCTGTGGTTCTATTGAAGTAAGCCAATAAACGGATAACGCTTTGACATCACTCTTGTATAAAACGACTTGATTATTTCCAGTATCAAGGGAATCCTCCAGCTTCGCCAGCGCATTATGTTGTTTTTGCTTTGCTTCCCGATAAGATTTTCCGTAAACATACCCATATTTTGCTCTTCCTGAGATATCATGACTTTTAATATATCGAGCTTCCCATCTTCCGTCTTTTCTTTTATAAATATTTTCTCCTTTTCTTGGCATGAAAGTTCCCTCCTTTCGACTATTATTTTGACGGCGATAAAGAAACAATACTATTAATCCTCAAAAAGTCCAGATAATATGCGCTTATTAGAGTTGCCCCTTCTTGACAAACGATGCTTTATTTTGTATATTAAATTTAACTTTTATTGCTTATTTTTAAGGAATATGTAATACTTAGAGTAGAATACTCTACGAAATATTATTAATCTTGCAGCCTCCTTTTCCGGGAGGTTGCTTTTTTATACCCGTGTACGGGTTCTTTAAAAATACTATGTTTTCTTTTTGATGTCAAACCGTGCACGGGTATAGTTCTTCCATTTCTCTGCTACCATAAAACCAGGCCCAGCGACGGGTAAAAATGGTTACAGGAAGGAAAACTATGGACTACTCTGATTTGTATGTACAGAGAATAAAATCTCTCTGCTCTCAACGGGGGATCAGCATTTATAAGTTATCTGCAATGAGCGGAATTAAACAATCCACTTTAGACAATATTGTGCGAGGGCAAACTCATAATCCGAAGGCGCGCACTTTACACAAACTCGTACTTGCCTTTAATATGACTTTGGCCGAGTTTCTTGATTTTCCAGAACTAAACGAATACTCTTTTGATGAAGAATATGAACAGAATTAAATATTATACTTGTATTTTTACCTTAAGACATAAATTAAGTAATGAAAGAAATTTAAACTTTCTCCCTCACCATCTGCTGCTCCAGATACTTGGGAATCGGTCTTCCTGTCCGTTTGGCAATGGCTATCTGTTTCTCCCGTAACTATTTCACAACAGATTCTCGTTTCTTAGGTCTCTTTTCATCATCCACAAGAGCTTTCCCCGGATTTTCCTTTTGCAGATTAACGCACCCGTCTACTGCATCATAATTCTGTAATACGGGAAAGGGGATTTTGGCAACCGGCGGGGCAGAGAAATTTTCCTTTCACTACCTACAACACCAGCAAAGGCAAAAATGACGGAAATACTGGAAATTTTCTCTTTGCTTCTTAATACGGACAAATTTCAAAAATGCCAAACGGACAACAAAAAAGCAGCAAATCTTTTTCAGACTTACTGCTTTCGCTGGCCGCCGGTGGCGGCTGGTATTCAGTTTTTCAGCTTATCGGTCAAAGCGAAACTTGAACAGCGCGGCAATTAGCTGCTGCTTCACATACTCCTCAACCTCGCCGTTGACCTGTCCGTGTACTTTGGAAAAGTAGCAGATATATCCGGCATAGTGGGACAGGACGGCGTTCACGGCTTCCGGGTCGCCCTCATGGGCTTTAACGATTATTTCATAGGAGAGCGGCCTACTCATGGGAACGCTTCTCCATTATCCGTTGTAGCCGCTGTAAGGCAAGCTGGATGTGCCGCCCTGCTGTACTGCGTGACCGGCCCATACACGCACCGATCTCCCTTTGCGACTGGCGCAGGAAATAGTAACGGAAAATTTCTTCCTGTGTCTGCTCCGGCAAAAGGGCAAGGGCGGAGGCAAATTCCGCATGGTACAGAACGGCGGTCTGGCCGCAGGCGGTAAAAAGATATTCTTCAAGCTGTTCTGGCTCGACAAGCTGGACAAACTTCTCATTCATCAGATAGTCAAGGGAAACTTCACGTTCCCACCTCCGGCGCAGATTCAAGATTTTATCTATGGCTGCGTGACGAATGACAATCTTGCAAAAAGCATTGAATGAGTGTTGGATATGCACTTTGTAGGCTTCATCTTCGGTCATGGAAAGTCCCCCTCTCTGATAATAGTGCGGGGCGGCAGCACTCCTTGCTGTCGCCCCTTGATTGCCTGCCAGCAAAGGCGGGCGGGGCTGTCAACGGCGGTGCGAATGCGCCGTTCATCTTGACCGCCCGCTGGCTCGGCTGACTTTGCTAAATCCCTTTTTTGCCAATCGTCAACACCCATTTTTGATTAAAAAATATGTCATTGTTTTTGAGATATGGAGAAAAGCCGGTTTTGTCATTACCGGTTATGTCTGCCTGCATACACTGTCTGATTTTTTCACGAATTAAGTCTGGTGTCCTCGTAAGGGCAAGCCAGTTTTCCAAACGCTGCAGCATTTCCGTTGTTTCGCATTTTTCTATGGCAAGACCATGTTTTTCATATAGACTTAACATTTCTGCCTTGCTTAGATTTTTTACATGGGACGGGTCGCGCAGAGTTTCAATTTCATCTTCTGTTTTCCGCAACAGTTCATCAGCGGCTTCCATATCTATCATTACCAACTTGCCGCCGGGTTTTAGTACCCGAACCATTTCGGAAAAAGCAGCGGTTACATCTGTAAAGTGGTGGAAAGCCAGGCGTGAAAATACAATATCAAAGCTATTGTCCAGAAAAGGAAGTTCCTCCGCATATCCTTTCACAAAAACCATATTGCTTAAATGTTCTTTATCGGCTTCCTGCTGTCCAATCTGCAACATTGGAACCGTTGCGTCCAGACATACGACTGTCTGTACCAATGGCGCAAAGGAGCGGCCACAGGCACAAGTCCCGGCAGCTACTTCTAAAAGCGTGTTTTCCTTGCATGGCGCGACGCAGGAAATTGTGTAATTCAAATATTCCTCTTTTGTGAAGTTGACGGATTTGCTCTCAAAGTTCGGGGCTTGTAGTTCAAAGGAGCGATTGATTTTTTCTATGTTCTCTGGTTTCATAAAGCGGTTTCTTTCTTTGGCGTGAAAAGGGATTCCATATCTGCCTTTTCCAACTGCAACAATTTTATCTTTTTATCTATTCCCCCGGCGTAACCCGTTAGGCTGCCGTTTGTGCCTACGACACGATGACAGGGAACAATGATTGAAATTTCATTGTGGCCCACCGCGCCGCCTACGGCCTGCGCTGACATACGCGGCAGACCTCTCTTTGCGGCGATCTGCTTTGCAATTTCGCCGTATGTCATAGTCTGGCCGTATGGAATAGTACAGAGGATTTCCCATACCTCATTCTGAAAGTCTGTGCCTGTGAAATGAAGCGGTACAGTAAAGTCCGGCTCTTTCCCCGAAAAGTAAATATCAAGCCACTGTTTTACTTTTTCAAAAAGGGGAACTTCTTTTTCCTCATGCTCTTTGTTCAGATAAAGGGCAAAATATTTTTGCCCCTCGAACCATAATCCGGTTAAGCCAATATCATCTGCGGCTAAAAGAATATCGCCAATGGGGGGAACAATAATGACTGGTGTACTGCATTATCAACCCTTCAATTCAAAATACTGATTAGAGTCCTGTGGAGCCTGTGTGCGTTCTGTGTTCGTGTAGGAACGGATTTCGGAGCAGACCGTAATTTTATAACTCTCAAACAGTTTTTCCCGCCCCTCTTTCTGGCTCATGCGGTGCTGCATGGCGTTTCTCCAACGCTCTACGGCGGCCTCGTCCGTCCATATATTCATGGACAACAGTTTGCCGTCCTCATTCAGACTGGAAAACCGCTCTGCCCGGATAAAACCCTCAAATCCGGCAAGCAAAGGTTTCAACATAGCCGCAAGGTCAAGGTATTTCTTCATTCCGGCCTTTGTGGGCTTCACTTCAAACAAAACAACAATATTTGCCATTTCTTACTTCCTCCTATTTTCAAATCATTTCCGGCTTGCACCGCTTACAAGGGCGGTAGCCGTTTTTCAAGGTTTCTTCCAAAGTATCAAAAAACACAATATTTTTCTCTAATGGTGTGCGTGATGAACAGGACGGGCAGCAAACGATTTTCGTAGATTTTACTGCAACAAAAAATTGTCCGTCATACCGTTTATCCTTGTTTTTGACCGCTTTTATTTTTTCTTCTCGTTCCACGGCTTCCTCCTTTCTTCGGCGCATAGTCTTTCATGCCGGGAATAGCCCCGCCCGCAACAGCCCACAAATACAAACTGGCAACGCTGCAATAAGGGCTGAACCGCCTGCGGTATTTTTCAAACAGCTTACGGTCTATTTTCCTGTGGTGGTAGACCATACGCAGCCCACGCTGGATTGCCAAATCGTCAAAACTGAAAATATCGGGACGCTGCAAGCAGAACAGTAAAATCATTTCCGCTGTCCATACGCCTATGCCTTTAAGGGAAGCCAATTCTTTAATTGCGTCTGCGTCCGGCATAAGGGCGATACGCTGCAAGTCAAATTCTTTATCCTGTACCTTTTTTGCAAAATCCTGAATGTATTCTGCCTTGCGAAATGTCATGCCAAAAGACTGTAATTCGGAAATATCAGCTTCTGCAATAGCCGCAGCATTTACATCTCCAAAACTGTCTTTCATTCTCTGCCAGATGGTAGCCTGCGCCTTTGTTGATATTTGCTGGCCGATAATGTGATGGACGACAGAGGAAAACAAATCGGTGTCTGTCTCGCGGTCAACATGACCGATTTCATCAATGACAGCACCTAAGATTTTGTCCTTGCCTTTCAAATATTCCACTTCGGTTTTTCCATAAAGGAAATACAATCGCTAACCCTCCCCTCTGTCTTGACTTTTTTTGGACATATTATGATTTTATCACAACAAACGGGCTGATACTATTATAAAATCACCGGATATTATCATTATATTTCCAAAGGAGAAGCGGTAATGGAAAATGGAAAAGAGGATTTCATCAATTCGGTCAATCTGAATATCAACACGGATTTTCCCTATCTGGTTCTTGATGTTATCAACGATAAATCCTATCCCAGAAATCCGGGCTTTCAGGTCATGCACTGGCATGAAGATTTGCAATTCATCTATGAACTGAATGGTATAATAGAAGTACGGACACTTGATAATGCGATACGGGTACAGGCAGGAGAAGCAATTTTTATCAATAAGAATGTAGTGCATATGGTAAGTCGGCTTGGAGATTGTCACTATAACAGCTTTATTTTCCCCGCATATTTCCTTGAATTTTATCCCGGAAGTCCGGCGAAAATCTTTGTTGAAAACATAACGGCAAACGAACAGCTTTCCGTTTTCCGGTTTTCTTCCCTTGTTGACTGGCATAAAGATATGACAGTGATATTACAGCAGTTAGTAGAGATTGAAAGAAATAAAACGGCATTTTATGCCTATGAGGTTTTAGTCCGGCTTTCTGCCCTGTGGCTGATTATGAGAAAAAACATAACAATCCCGCCAGAAGGAACGGAAAGCGTTGTCAATCTTCGTATGCAAAAAATCCTTCGCTATATTGAAGAACACTACGCAGAGGACATTACATTAGCTGATTTATCAAAAAGCGCAAATATCAGCAAATCAGAGTGTTCCAGATGTTTCAAATTAAGTCTGAATACTACGCCTTATAAGTATCTCACTGAATATCGTCTGTCAATGGCAGCGCAGCTTTTGAAAACTACAAGAGAACCTGTTGGCAATATTGCGGCCAGCGTTGGTTTTCGCCAAATGAGCCATTTCGCAAAATGCTTTAGAAAAAAAACGGGCTATTCTCCGAAAGCATATCGTGAAGTGGAGAATAACCCTTAAAATCTGTATCATGCTGCGGAATAGTGGTCTGCTGTCTAATAAGTTCTTGTGTGTTACTTTATGGCACATGAGTATATTTACTCAAGGCACATATTTACCCACATACAACAAGCGACGATACTCCTTTTTAAGAATATCGTCACTTTGCTGTATCGTCTATAAAACTCGTCACATCAAGGTGCTTTCAAAAATGGTGTAGTAGTGGTGTAGTAAGCGCCTTTCCGCTTCATGAAACCATTGATTTTACTGGCTTTTCCGGGACTTTTCAAGATACTGCCGTGGCACACGAAAAGCACTCGTATCATATACTAAAATTCTCCTGCCATATCAAAGTTACCATTCACGGATCCCTACTTTTCCATCAGCTCCAGGATGGCCGCTGCCATGTTTTCCTTGGAGATCGGTTTCAGCATGCTCCTGGTGATATCCAGCTCGTATGCCGGCTTGTATCCGTAGAATTTGTGGCTCTGGATATACTTTGCCGGTATCTCGTTCCTGAAATCATATATGGCGAACTCCCCTGTGGTGGTGGAAATGGCTATGAACAGAGCTTTGTCTTTCTGAAGCTGGGTGTACTTTGCATCTCTCAGGTGCAGCTTGCCGCTCCTGGCCCAGAAGCCGGTGTAGTCGTTCATCAGTTCCAGCTTTCTGTGTCTGTCTCCTTTTACTACCAGAAAGTCGCTGGTAGCGGAAGTCTTTACATCAGGCAGTATCCTCCTGTTCCTGTCCGCTCCGCCCAGATACAGATCATATTTATCTGAGGACAGTACGCTCAGGAAATGATCTTCTATAAGCCATGAAGCCACCAGGTCCTGCCCGTATTCTATGGGTTTTCTCCTGTCAGCGTGATGAACGCAGCTTATCAGATTGTCATATGTATCAGGAAATTTTTTCTCCAGCTGGTCTATGTCGCCTTTAAGGACGATGATGTTGTCCTCGCTGTAGTTCATGCTTTCTGCTACTTTCCAGAGGGGCTGCTTGAAAAACTCCCCTGCTCCTTTAAATGCTCCCATGTTTGTCTCATCCTCCCGTCATTTAAGTATTTTATCTTCAGTTCATTTTTTTAGCTTGCTGTAATATGAGTCGGCAGTATAAAGAGCTGCTGCCGGATTGTGGCCCAGCACCCGGTCCTTGGTGACGGCTGTGGTCACCAGCGCATCCGAATATTTATAAAAAAGGCTGTCGTGGCCTACGCACAATCCAACCACTATGTTCAGGTCGGTCTTTTCTTTGTTCAGCAGCTTGGCCTGCAAGATGGGATTGCACATATTTTCGCCGATCTCGCTGCACTTTTGCGGTATGCCGACCGATGTCTTTTTCTGTGTTCCTGCCTTACATGCTATCCCATAGACTTCAAATCCGTGGCTGCGCAGGATAGCGGCCAGGATACGGCTTTCTTTGAGGAGACCTACGCAGGTTGCGATCCCCAGCTTTTTCGCACCTATTTTGTGAGCAAAGTCCATGATCTCCTCTATCCTGGTATATTTGCAGTAGTGCTCGAATTCCACCTCAGCAGCCGCGATGGTCACCTGACGGACTTTTTCGTCCTCATAACATTTCATGGCTTCTTCCAGCACTTTCTGGTCCATGTGGGTAGTAAGGCAAAATTCCGGAAAGGTTTTGTCCATCTGGCTGCAATTTTTGACTGCGCAGTCGATACATGACATTTGATCTTTTTTCATAGTTTATCTCCGTTCTTTTTTCTCTTAAATTTCTTTTCCCATATTGATCGCTCTCAGCAGCGGCATCGCATCTTCCTTTGATATATAAAGTGTACAGAAATTATTTGCAAAATATACGATGTATTCTTTTTTCTTTTCTTCAATATAGCATATCATATCCGTATTGACGATGATAACTTTGTCAGACAGGTTTAACTTTATAAAACTCATTTGACCACGCCTTTCATCATTTATCTTTCTCCAGTCTTATCCCAGCAGCCTTATGGCTCCTATCAGCGCCAGATGGGCCGGGTAATATATATAGAAAAACCATTTTGAAAAGTTCCTGCCTTTTTCCATGCGGCGGCCGTTATAGCCAAAGACTATGGCAACTCCTGCCAGAGCAGGCCCTGCCATGTTTTCCAGAGCGTATATAAGGCTTTCTGCCGGAGGGTAGATCCCGTAAACCGCCATGAACCTGTACAGCCCCTGGAGCAGGACAGCCGCCACGAAAGCGCCCTTGACCTTTTCCTCGTCTTTTCCGGCCCACTGGAACATCAGCGTGAACATCGGCGCCACATAGGACCAGTCCGAGTAACCTGAAAGGTAAAATGCGCCAAAGACGATCAAAACTTTCAGGAGCACATTTTCAATATCCTCCAGCGCCCATACCATGCAGAAGCACAAAAACAGGGTGAATATCATGTTCATGCCGCAATAGGCGATCCCGTCAGTCCCGGCAAAGGCCTCTGAAAAAGCCATGCAAAAGGGCAGCTCGGAAACGGCGGAGAACAAAAGCAGCCTCAGGCCGTATTTTAGCTTCGATCTGGTATAGCGACAGCCTTCCACCAGAAAATAGCACATGACCGGCGCCGTAAAATATCCTATGTAGATAAAGACTTCATACATGACCGTCCCCGTCGTCAGGAACACTCTCGCCACATGGTTGAGCGTCATGGCCGCCATGGCAATGTATTTTATCACATCTCTGTTCAGCGGTCTTGTACCCATTTTTCACCTCTCCGGCCTGCGGCCTATCCGGCCGGGCCTCGTACAATCGCTTCTTATATTTTAGCACATGGAGCAAATTGTTGGTACACTTTTATAGGAAAATATGCTATACTGTTTTTATTTTCCGGGTCTAAGGACATCCTTCTTGCGGAATAATTTTTTTGCGGTCAGAAGTTTTCCTCCGCGCACAGAATATCATACTACATAATACGAGGTGAACAATGTCCATTGTAGAAAAATATATAGAATATGTAAAAAATGAAGCTGTGGAAAAGCCTGAGAAGAGCTGGAACAAGATCCTGCTGGGCTATAAGGCCAACAAGTGGATGACAAGGATAGCTCCCAACAGAGACATCTCAAAGGGATATCAGAAACTGGAGACCATGATGATGTCCCTGGTAGCCGATTCCCTTGTAAAGAAAGACAGTTATGTGTGGGGCAATATTTTCGCTCCCAGCGAGATCATTCAGTGCTTCGGGCTCAGCAGCCTTTCCATCGAATGTCTGTCCTGCTATCTGGGCGGATTCCATCTTGAAGATTATTTCATCGACTATGCCCAGGACATGGGGATAGCCCCTACTCTATGCTCATATCACAAGACTTTTGTAGGCGGTGTGGAAAGCGGCGTCGTACAGCCGCCCCGCTATGCGGTCACCACTTCCCTTTCCTGCGACGGAAATCTCAACACTTTCCGCTATCTGGAAAAGACTGCCGGAGTGCCTTTCACATTTCTCGATGTGCCTTACGACGATGACGACCTTTCAGTAAAATATCTGGCCGGCCAGCTCCGCAGCCTGGCTGACAACCTGGCGGAACTGACCGGAAAGCCTTTCTGCGAAGAACAGCTCAGGGAGATCATCAGGGTTGAAAACGAGACCAGAAAAGAGCTGAAAACATTTTTCCGCCATCAGAAAGAACGCCATTATCCGGCGGAACTGGTAAGCCACCTGTACCTGATGATGGGCATGCACCTTCTGATCGGGAGCCGGGAATTTCTTGATCTTATCCGCTTCATGAACGACGAGATCAGCCAGGCCCCGCCTTTTGAAGGCACCAAGATAATGTGGGTCCACCTGATACCATTTTATCAGGAGACTCTGAAAAAATATTTTAACAGCAGCAGCGACTATCAGATAGTGGCCACCGATATGAGCCTCGATTTTGCTGAAATGCTGGACGAGGACCATCCTTTTGAGGCCCTGGCCAAAAAGACCATCAGGAACCTTTTCAACGGCTCATACGATCAAAAGAGCCGGAGGCTGGCCCAAATGGTTTCGGAGCTTCGGCCGGACGCGGTCATCAACTTCTGCCACTGGGGCTGCAAACAGGCCTTCGGCGGCAGCATGCTCCTTAAAGAAAAAATGCAGGAGCTGGGTATCCCCATGATAAATCTGGACGGCGACGGCATTGACAAGAGGAACAGCCACGACGGCCAGATAAAGACCAGGCTGGAAGCCTTTCTGGAAATGATAAAGGAGACAAAATGTTAGGATATATATGCAAATACGCCCCTGTGGAAGTGTTCACTTCCATGGGTGTTGAGATGAAAAGGATAGAGCCTGATGTGACCAGCTTCACTCAGGCTGACATAAAAATGCACCCCAACATATGCAGCTTTGCCAAAGGCGTGCTGGAAGATGTGCTCGCCAACGACTACGAAGGCGTGATCCTCACCACCTGCTGCGACAGTATCCGCAGGCTGTACGATGTCCTACGGGAAGAACTGCCCGGAAGATTCGTCTACATGCTGGACACGCCCCGCACCACCAAAGAAGCCGGAGTGGCCCTGTACGAGACCCGTATCAGGAACATGATAAAAGCCTATGAGGAGTTTTCCGGAAAATCTTTCAACGAGGATGATCTGGCCCGTCTGCTGGAGCCTATGACCAAAGACCAGACCATCTCCATAAAGAAAGATCGCCTGAACATCGGGCTGATCGGCGCAAGGGCCAACGAGACCATAGTCGACATCCTTTCGGCCAAAGGCGCCAATATAGCCTTCGATCTGACCTGCACCGGCATAATGAGAAAATACCTGCTGGAGCCGGGCCATGTGCTGGAAGGCTACACCAGAGGCCTGCTGAGCCAGTTCCCGTGCATGCGCATGGAGGAAGCCGCCGGACGGGACAAGCTCATAGACCGCTTTGCTGACAGCGTAGACGGGGTGATCTACCACACTGTCCAGTTCTGCGACAATTATTCTTACGAATACGCCTGGCTCAAAAAGACGGTAAAGAGCCCTATGCTCCTGCTGGAGACCGACTACACCAGGCAGAGCCGCGGCCAGATCCTCACGAGGATAGAGGCCTTTCTTGAATCTCTGAGGCCTGTAACTCCTGAGCATACGGCCGGCGGCAGGTCACATGCCGGCGGGATACATGCCAACAGGACATATGTCGGCGGGGTAACGGCCGGCGGCGGCTCCTCTCAGAAGGCGGAAAAGCAAATTTCAAAAGGGAGAGATCATAAAATGTATGTAATGGGAATAGACAGCGGTTCCACTTCGACCAACGCTGTGATAATGGATGCAGATAAAAAGATCATCGCTTCTACGGTCGTCAGGACAGGAGCCAAATCGGCAGACAGCGCGGCCCGCGCCCTTGAGGAAGTCCTCAGAGCGGCCGGACTTTCGCGGAGCGACCTTTCATATATAGTTTCCACCGGCTACGGCCGGGTGAGCATAGACTTTGCCGACGAAAATGTCACTGAGATCAGCTGTCACGGCCGCGGCGCCCACCATTTCAACCCGTCCATCAGGACTATCCTGGACATCGGCGGTCAGGACAGCAAAGCGATCCATCTGAACAGTTCCGGGGAAGTTACTGACTTTGTAATGAACGACAAGTGCGCTGCCGGCACGGGCCGCTTCCTGGAAATGATCGCCCGTACTCTTGAAATAGACATTTCGGAGCTGGGCCCTGCCGCCCTTAATTCTACCGAGGAAATAGAGATAACCAGCATGTGCTCGGTTTTCGCCGAATCGGAAGTCATCTCCCTCATTGCCAACAATAAGGAAAAGCCCGACATCGCCTGGGGCGTATGTAAGGCCATAGCCAACAAGGCCTATTCTCTCCTCAAGCGGGTAGGTATGGAAAAGGAGTTCATGATGACCGGCGGCGTTGCAAAGAATCCCGGCGTAGTAAAAGCTGTAGAAGAACGGATCGGAGCCAGTCTCTACATCTGCGAGGAGCCTGAAATAGTCGGCGCCGCCGGAGCCGCCCTTTATGCGGTGGATAAGCTGTGATATGAGTTTTTTCCATGCGGTCCCCATGCCGTAAAATACGGTCTGAAAAAAGCTGTCACCGTCTCAAAAAAAGTCTCACCAGCACCGCAAAAAGCGAGCCAGGTGAGACTTTTATATGTCAGGATTCTCTAAAACCTGCATGGATGTGCTCGTCAGAAGAAATATCATCTGCAGGTGTCATGGTGTTTTACCTGCCGACCTCTTCCGGTATTTCTTTCCAGTTTTCCAGACATGTCCCAAGCACCCGCATGGCATTCAGATATGTGATCTCATGTCCCTCTCTTTCTGACTCGAAGCATACATCCATTACCGTGACAGCGGCTACTTTTCCTGTATCCATAACATCCTTCACATTACGCATAACGGCCTCAGGAGTCTGTCCTCCCGGAGCCAGCGGAAATTTGAACGCCGGTACATATTTTGACTCCATTATGTCGACATCAATGTGCAGCAATATGGCATCTACCCTCTCGGCCAGTTCGTTTATGCGTCTTTGCCACAATTCCCGGTCATTAAAGCCCCGTTCATCGATTATATCCAGTCCGGCTTTCTTTATATTAAAGTCGTCGGCATAGGATCTTGCATGATAATCAGTAAGTATGAAATTATGTGCCTCAACCGGTTCTGTCATGCCGCATACCCCGTACCAGTCCAAAAGGTCAATTCCCACAATGGACGAAACAGGAAGTCCGGCTACAATATGTGACCTGGTCATCTTTGGTGTTTCAATATCCCCGTGGGCATCCAGATACACGATGCCCAGCTTTTTTCCCTTTCCGAGAGCCCTCTGTATCCCGCCTACAATGCCCGGCAGATATGTGCAGAAGCCTCCGGCCACCACCAGGCCACAGCCTGGCTTCATAGCCTCATAGCAGGCGTCGGAAAAGCTTTTGAAATACTCCTGGTACACTTCCAGTCCGTCGAACCTTTGATGCCTCACTTCGTTGATCTCGAACGGCACTCCTGCCTTGTAATATACTCCGCAGGTGTGATAATAGTCTGTTTCCCTCGGTCCGTTAATGTACATAACATCCGAGTTTATGACCGTATCTCCGTTTTCATCCACATCTACGGTCCACTCCCACTGATCGAGAGCTGTCTCTATCACTGAAATCTTGTTAAGTTTTGCCATCGCTGTCCTCCTTTACTTATTTGACCTGCCGGGCGCTGTCTGTCAAGTTCCGGCGTCCGGCAGATTCTGCTCCTTATTCCGGTATTTCACTCCAGCGGCTCAGGGCAGAGGCAATTACCTTCATTCCGCTGAGATATGTCCACTCGCCGCCGTTTTCATAGTGGTCAAAGTCCACGCAGAACACCGACATGACATTTACCTTGCCCGTATCCATGACGACGCCGATATTTTCCATCACCTTTTCAATGTCATGGCCGCCCGGTGAAAGCACTTCGTAAGCAGGTATATATTCCGGCTTGAGGATGTCTACATCTACGGAAAAATATATATGGTCAACTCTTTCCGCAAGGCTTTGGACCGCTGCTTTCCAGGTTGCCGGATCCTCGAACTGTTCTCCCGTAAGCCTTACCACCGAGGCCGATCTCATGTTGGCTTCTTCGTCCTCAAGGGTTATGCGGGCGTCGCTTATGATCATGTTGCGGCCGTCCAGAGGCTTTTCCAGGCCGCACACCTCTTTGCGGTATCCCGGCAGTGTCTGGCCCAGCATGGTGGAAACGGGCACGCCCACCAGCCTTATGGGCTCGTCAAAGTCCTCCACTATCTGGTTGTCCGAATGGGCATCCACCCAGATCACTCCAAGCCTCTTGTCTGTCCCGACGGCCCGCTGAAGCCCGCCCAGGATGGCAGGCGCATAGTTACAGTAGCCGCCTGCCACAAGTACGGCTTTTCCTGCTGCCACGCCCGAATACACTTCATCCGAGAAGGCTCTTGTCAGGACTTTGTATGGCTGTTCTGCTGAACCCGGCCGATAGTCGGGTTCTACTGTTTCCACAGGCAGTCCCGCTCTGTCATATATGCCGCAGAGATGATACAGTTCCACATCCCTCCTCTGGGAAAACTCTTTCTCCACCGAAGAAAAGGTCTCCTTGCCATCCTCCATGTAAGCTTCCCAGACATTATAGCAATATTTATTTTCGATAACTTTCAGTCCCGTTGGTCTTGCCATTACTGCTGCTCTCCTTTGGCTTCCTGTTCTGATACTTTGCTGTCTTCATTGTAAAAGACTTTCATATCCGGATCAACCTTTCCCCTGTTCATGTACCGTGCCTTATAGTCATTGAGCAGTTTGAGGAATACAGGAAAAAGCACGATCAGCGTTGCAGTATTGGTCAGTATCGGCAGGGCCGTGCTGGCGTCTGCAAAGAGCCATATGGTCGCTCCAGGAAGCCCGTTGTACACGGCAATGAACACCATGATAAGCGCAACCATGGGGTAGAGGAACTTGTAGGCCGTGATTACGATCTTTACCGCCTTAGGGTTCTTGATGACATGGTTAAAGATCGCCTCGCTCTGGACATAGATACCTGATGCGGTCGTTATACCGAAAAGGAACACAGAAACGGCTATGACGATCCTGCCGAACATGCCCAGCTCACTTTCAAAAGCTGTCAGTGTCAGGTTTGCTCCGTCAATTCCTGTGGACCACATACCGGTCACCAGCACAACAAGAGCTGTTATGGTACAGATTATAAAGGTGGAAGTGAAAACTTCAAATACACCCACCAGACCTTCTTTGATAGGATGGTCAACTCTGGCAGAAGCATGGATCATCGGGGAAGTCCCCCAGCCTGCCTCATTGCTGTAAACTGATCTGGCGAACCCGGTAGTCATGGCAAGAGATACGCTTGCTCCGGCAAAACCGCCAAAAGCCGCTGTTGGTGTAAAAGCGTTTACAAATATGCTTTCGATCACGGCCGGCAGCACATCTATATTCTTTATGATTATGAAAAGTCCGCCTACCAGATAGAAAACGCACATGATCGGTACCATTACAGAACACCAGTCTCCAACTCTTTTCAATCCTCCGCTTATCATTATAAACAGGATTATGGTATAGATCACCGCCACCGGTATCATGCCCCATCCGAAAGTAGTTGAAACGGCTTCGGTCACCGTGTAGGTCTGTATGTTGATAAAGAAGCCCATGAAAAATCCGATAAAGAACAAGATTATCAGTGTCCATGCCACCTTAGGCATATGAAGTTTCTTGCCAATACCATCCTCCATATAATATGTAGGGCCGCCGTACGGATTACCCTCGGCGTCTTTTCTGCGGTAATAGACTGCAAGGGTGATCTCTACCATCTTGGTCAGCATGCCGAAAA
>ULUX01026997.1_pt1 | contig 15435 bp, 20 predicted proteins | sample 1958961 | NCBI WGS metagenome assembly ULUX01 (sample SAMEA4835773, study PRJEB28245) | human gut metagenome | biome: gut microbiome; material: fecal sample | place: Denmark | collected 2008 | reverse complement strand
ATACTTGTGTTATAATATGTGTGTAAAGAAGGAGGGTCACAACATGACTAAAGAAAAATATAAAGAGCACATTCAAAAACAATATGATTATGTTTTAGAACAAGTTAACGGATGGCATGAGTTAGCTAACGTGTTAAAATCTTTATCTGATTATATTAGTTATTGTATTGATATGTCTGAGGATATCTATAACGATAAAGATATCGATTATCTGTCTTATCTTGAGTTGAATGAAATGATTAATCACAAGCTTAGAGAAGTTTGTAGAATTGTAAAGAAGGGATAACGTATGAAAAATGGTAGGTGATAAAATGAATACAGATATTAAAATCGAATTGGAATTTTATTTTGCATTTGACGGTTTAATTATTGCGCGTTCTACAGACTATAAAATAATATTGTATACATATATTAAGTATTATAATAAATATGGTTCAAAACATGAGTATTATTTATATACTGTGAATAAACATGATCTTAAAGATTTTATTAAAATAAAAGAGTGATAATTAATATCACTCTTTTAATATTTACTGAGTATGTAACTTAATAATCTTTTCGTTTCTTGATTGTTATAATAAACACACCCATCACGATACGATCGTATTAACATATTTAGTCGTTGATCTTTACGCCATAACTTAGCTATCATCATATTCTCACGATTATTACTTCCAATAGAATAACAATATCCGTATTCTTTATTAATCTGTTGGTTGATATAAACATAACCCGTGTTCATATCCATCCAAACACCATAATAGATATCATCATAGTATAGTGTACATAAATAATCACATACATTTGTTTTCTTCTTGATAAAGTCATTTGTGTCATATGCAAACTTACCAGCGTTATACTCTCCGTATGTCGTTCCGGATATTAATTTATGGAATTTCGATTTTTCTTTGTTTCCTTTTTTATAGTCGCTATGACAAATTTGCACAATAATTTGTTCTACGGATTCATTACCTTTAAATGTATTAAATTCTTTTTCGGGGTTGGGTGTGATACCAAAATAACTAAAGTATGGGTTAACGATACTAGCGTTATTTGCTAATAAATATACATGTCCTTCTCGTTGTCTAAATATAGAGTCAATGATATTTAATAATATTTCAACTTCATTCGGGATGTATGCGTTAAAACCTGCCTTTTCAGGTATAAACTCATCCACAATAATTGTATCCACATCCACATAACTTGTTGATTTTAAGCTGGCAAAAGATGTTAAGGATGTAGCGTAACCCATTTCACACCCATTTATATAAAAGGTGGTAAAGTTGCTACCACCTGTAATTTTAAATTCATCATCTTTGAAGTTTTCAAACTGATCATTTAAAAATGTTTTTATTTTCTTTAGGTCTGTTTTGTAACGACGTAAATAAAGGAATTGTTTTCCTTTTTTCTTGTATCGACTAATACAGTCTTTTTTGAATCCATATGTTTTACCAATACCACGACCACCAATGATGAAATTTAAAAATTTGTTGTATGACTTTATGTTGGTAGGGTTATACCAATCAATTGATTTTGTCATTTGAATACTCCATATGGTAGGTAATTAATACCTTTTGAGTTTAACTCACCGCCAGCCATCCAGCGACGCTTACCACTGTTACCAATCCAACTAATCCACACATAGCCATCACGTTTAACATAACCGTCATATCTTACACTCATACCGTTTGTATAATATAAACCAGTGTCATTACCTTTTTGACCCGGTGCTTCTCTGATTTTAATTGTGCAATTTGGATAGAAAGTCCCATATTCCTTAATAAAATCACTTGGAATTTCATTTAAAACCTTCTCACTTTTTTCATCACTTAAAATCATAGCTTTAGGCATGAAAGCCGTATCGAATGTTGCTGAATATGGTAGTGATACGATATTTACTAAACCATTTTTATTGCCTTGGTTTGCTCCTAAAAAGCGGCCGTATACACCGTTCACATCACTATCGAAAATAGCGATATGACTTAAAGGTGTAATGTTTGGTACTTCCTTGAAAACAACGATTGCACCTGGTTGTAGCTCTGTGATTTCAACACAATTGTATGTCATTCCATTTGTTTTTCTGTCTAACCAAATATCTTTAACATATCCGCTAGATGTACAATCAGCACCCTTAAATCCGTTCTTTTCACACCAGTCAAAATACAAATCCCAACATTGAGAACCGTAATAGTGGTCACGATCTACATATGTACCTAATACTTTTTGCCTATAATCATAATATTTATTTACATCAATATTCATATTTTTACCTCCTAGAATATATTAAAAAATAATCCATATTCTTGTAATTCCGCGTATAACTCGTTTTCGATTGTAATAACCGCACGCCGTGAGCCTTGTAATACTTCCGCTAGTGTTTGGATACCGATATTACCTTTACGCTTAAAACTGTATTCTTCATGCCCTGTCGTATCATTTGCGCTTTTTGGTTTGGTAATTGTCTTAGCGATGTTATTAACATAGTCGTTTGTTTCAATATCAATACGTCCTTCCGGAGTTACAGACTGTAAGGCAATGCTCGTATCTTCTCCACTCGCTTGTGTGTTACCTCGACTGTCACGCGTATAAGTTTCTGTATAGTTCGTGTTTGCGGTTGGGTCGTCTTGGTCTTGGAACGGGATAGTTTTAAATAAGGTATAATATCTATCCATATTGATTTCAAACCAGTGTTGAAGCTCAAATTTCCAATACGCATAAGTTTCCTGTCCGATTTCGTCAAACCAAAAATGCTTTAGAATACCGGTTTCAAAAGCTTTTCTTTTTTCAACATCATCATAGAAAGGATAGCTAAAATCGAAAATCTTTTTTCGTGCGATCTCTAACACTTCCATATCACTTAATTCATATTGAGAGTCAATTAATTCTGTTAATGCTAAATTGTGGCATACACCACATATTGTTTCGGTATTTTCAGCAAGCACCGGACTTTGCAAAGTCAATAAATAGTTAGGAACTTTTAATTTATTCATCATTGTATTCACCTTCTTTAACATCCAAATTTTTATTAATATTAAAATCTTTAATACTTGTGTTTGAATCTAATTCAAGTAATTTCATGATTTCTTCATAATCTTCATAAGGGGCAAACTCAACACTTGCATTTAATCCGAATTTTTTGTTTAATTCTTCAATGGCTTTTTTACGTTCGCTTAACCAAATGTTTCTAGACGCAATAACCTGTTGATTGTTGGCGTTTACCTCATCTGAAACCAATCTTTCTTTTTTGTCCATGTTGGCGTTTTCAATACCTAAGAATGTCATACATTCCCTTAAAATCGCTTGTTTCATTCCGTGTAACTCATCCGCAATAAAAGGCGCGTTTGTTTGTAGTATATTAATATCCTCTGTTCTAAATCCTTTTGAAGTAAAGATCGTTTGCACACCTTGTAAAATCTTCCGCATGAAAACTTTAAATTGTTGTAACATTCTTCTATCACCTGTAATGATGTACGGTGTCCACTGCATAGTTAAATTCTGATCCATAGTTCGACTTGTTAAAGCTAATTTTTTAGCATAAAAATTTAAGTATGGGAATAATCCAATATATAAAGGGCTGTTTTTCATAACCACACATTCATCACTTGTTAACGTCTTTTTAATAAGTGGACTTTTGGAAACCGTATGATATTCGGTTGGTAAAGTGTAATGGTTTAATCGACCACCTAATGTGATTTCACTACATATCAAACCTAACCTTTCATCATCATAAAAGCCAATGTAACCGCGTGTTTGTAAAACATATTCTAAATAGAATGTATTAATGGATTCGGGTAAACCTTTATATTTAAACATGTTTAAGCTCAACATTTGTAAATACGTGTAATAAATAAAGTCAGCCTCTCCATTATTCATCGTAGCGATATCAACCGCATTTCTACAATAATCTGTGAATGAGCTTGTATCATTCAATAAATTCATTTTTAATCATCTCCTTTTAATTATATGTTAAATAAAAAAGGTTGAATCGTCAACCTTTTATATTAATGTACTTTCTTTTCCTTATAATTTCCATATTTATCGCATTGTGTATATGAATATCTTTCGCCGTTATTTTGGCTATAATCACCAACATTCTTATTGTGCCAGAGTGTAATACCATTATCAAATACACGTTTAATTTTTTCCAAGTCGTTCGGGTCGATATTTGTACCTTTAATATTACATTTTACCGTTTGAATGTAGTTCCATGATACTTTAGATCGTAAATTAGGGTAGTCAATTGTATTAGTGGCATACCCTCGCATGTTCCATATTTTTTCTAGTTTCTGTTTATATTCGTCTGTTGGTCTATAAACGTATAATACAAATGTGTTTAAATCTAGTGCTATTTGTCGCATTAGATCATTCGAGCCGGTCACAATACTATCAGCCGTTGCCTGTGCGTCGTGAATACGTGCATTATAACTATCCATAGCATTCTGAATATTTGTTTGATTTTGGTATTGTGTTGTTAACTGTCTTAACTGGTTACCGATTGCGGTTGATTGACTATTAGCACTAGCCTGTGCATTTGCGTTTGCAAGTGCATTTGCGTTTTGCATGTTAGTTTGTTTTGTGTTGATTTGGTTTTGCATTGCCGTTTGTCCAATGCCTAACCCAGCTCCAACCAAACTACCAACCGCACCGCCAATATTACCGGTTAACGCACTGGCAATACCACCACTTAAACCACCTATAGCGCCTATGCTGGCATTTATCATATTTGATTTGTTCTGTAGATCGTTCAAATTACTAGCTAAATTTGTATTTCGTGCGGTAACACTTAAATTTAAGTTATTTTGTAAGCTTGTCTGAGCGCTTAATGCATTACCGGTTGCACTTGCTATAGCTGAATTTGTTTCATTTGAGCGCCTAATATTGGATAACCCAACGTTCATAGAGTTACGCGAAGATTGTAGCATTAATGCGGTCGTATCACTAATAATAGGTAAGCTTGTCTCATATTGTGATTCAAATGAATTTTCTAAATTTATTAAATTTGAATATAAATTATTTGATTTGTTAACCTTATAATTTAATGGTATTATATCTATCTTTGCACTGTTTGGTGAGCCTACACAAATAAATTGAGCGTTTTTCATGTCCTGCCATAACTCGTTCTTAAAAACTTTTGTTGATCCGTTATTGTCACTAATTAATAAATAACTGTATGGGTACGTATATAATTTTGTGAATTGAGTAAATCCAATAAAAGCCGGTATATCATATATACGTGTTTTTGGAAATGCGCTTAAATCATTTTCAAGCATTGAATTCATTGGTTTAGCTTTATATGTTAATATTAGATAATCGCCTTGTTGTTCATTAGTAAAGCAGTCTCGTTTAATTACGACTTGGCCACTTTCAACAACTAAACCGGGTATAGAATTGGTTACCACTATAGATACACATTTACCAACTAATTTTTCATTTTTTCGTATAGCGTCTAATATTTTTGATAGTCCGTTAATCGTGACAGTTTGACCGCTCACACTTCCAATTTTTAATGTGGTTATATCTGTTCCATTGTCTCTATTAAAAGGTAATATATAATAATTAATTTGTGACGGTGTACCTAACTGTGGATTTGTAAAGCTATCTTTTCCTGACATATCGCAAGTCATACCAATAACAGTGAAACTAATACTTTGAGTGATGTCTATTAAATATTGTTTATCACTAATTAAATCCGTTCCAATCTCTAAATTCTCCGGTTGTGTATTAATACAAGGTCGGTGTACACCATCACCGGTATCATAATATTGTGGTCTATGCTCATAAGCTATGTATGACTCCATAAAGTTACTTTCAATCTCAAACCGCCATGTTTGTATCACATCTGTTTCAAAGCTAATACTAGTGGCATTGTCATTTAAGTAACCTAAACTTGTAATAAAACAATAAATCCATTTCGCTTTATTACCTGTATTACCGTTTTGATAAATCAAATAATTGTATAAACGTAGATCATCATAAACACCAGGTACAACTACCGTACCATCTTTTCTTTGATACGTGTAATTTTCAAATACAATATGATCATAGTTATTAATAAAAAAATTAAATTGTTTTTCGGGTGTATCGAATGCACCCCAAAACGTGTTATCCATTGCGTCAATTTCTAAACCCTTCAATAAATAAATTTTACTTTGTGGGGTAAATTGACTATTTACGACTCCTATACTCATGCTAATCATCTCCTTTTATTTTATTTTATTTTATTAAAAAATAGTTGAATGTTCAACTATTTTATTTGCCTTTGATATAGTCATAAATTTCACGTGCTTTAGTGCCACGTTGTGGTTGGTTCGGGTCGGCTGGTCTTTCGTAGTTCGCTAGAAATTCTATAGCTAGTGTATAAGGGTCGGCGGTAGATTTTGAAAAGCTTGCAAAACTTTCGGGGTAATCTGATGTAGCTATCCATTGCTGGTTATTTTCCATTTCCCATTGAATTCGCTCACACTCACCAACTCCAAACTTAGAAACATCCGGGTAATATCCTTTTTCTTTTAGCCAGTCAATTATCTTTGTCCAAGGCGTCCACTGAACTAGCCCATACCCACGACTTGCTACCGGTTGTGCAAATGGAACATCACCCTCCCACCGGTTCGGGTTGACAGTGCTTTCAAAATATGAGTTACCTAATATACCAGCAACCGCATTTGCGGTCCAACCTTTCGCCTTAAAAAATTGCCAAAATGCTAACCAATTTTGTTTGGACTCATCTTCTGTAAGTGGTCGCGTGTTATTAATATCACCGGGAATAAACCATTTATTTGTTGGTGTTGGCGGTTCTGGTTTGATTTCTTCTTTTGTTTTATAAAAGCCAAAATCAATTCCTAGACCGTCTAACATAAAATAATGTTTAATATATTTGTAACTTGGTTCGGGCGGTGTTGGAGGTTGACCTCCTTCAAACGTTTGCCATGCTTGACCATATCCATTTACAATATTCGTATCATTCACATAAAATACATTATTCGGTAATTCTGAGCCACTTAGCGCATAACATTCATTACCATAACTACATACAATGCCATAACTAACTAGACCAGCGTTTAGTGTAAAAGACTGGTCGATATGACAGTGGTCACCTGTTGCCATACCAGCCGTACCCGTATGATAAATTAAATCACCTTGTTTATATCGTGTTTCTGTTGGTGGGTTTGGATCATGTGTAAAACTTACAGTCACATTTTTTAAACCGCTTGGGGTCAAAACCTCATTATCACTTTGATAGACGCGAGTATTTCCGGACGAGTACGTGTGCACTAAATGACAACTAAATGGAGCATACACAGGTACTCTAACTTGTCCACTAATTGCATTATCAAAAGGATGTCCGCAGCAGTGACTATATGATGATGGACTTGACCATTGCGTGATATTCATTGTTTCCATAGGAAATAAACACACTTCATGGCCATCATGTACTAACTTTTGGCCGGCTTTCATAAATTTAATTCCTCCTCTAATATTGTTAACTCGTGTAGTTTCTCTTTACATATATTATATCTTTCATAATCTACATCTTTTAATATGTGCATAGCTTGCATATAAAACTCAATATAAAAATAAACGCTTAAACCTTCCGGTAAGTTATAGGGAATATCTTCCGGTGTTTTCATCTTATATATACTTGACAATTCACATTCTTTTTTATCCATAATTAATACCTCCTACTATATAATAAAATAAAACTAGCTTATGAGCTAGTTTTTTCTAAAATAATCGAAATGCACGCGTCAACATACAAATGTCCTGAAGTAGGTGTATCGGTTTTAAGCTTAGCGAAATACGGTAAATATTTCATTGCTATTTGAGTATATGTAAGTTGTGTGTCTTTTGTTGTGGTGACTGTTACATTATTATCTAGCATAAAATAAACATAATCTATTAAATCACCTGTAGTTTTGTCTTTTAATTTACATATGTTATTACTTAATAATGATGTCTTAACTGTATAACCTTCTAAGTCTAAACCACGAATAAATAAGGTATTACTATAATAAGGCGCATTTGATGAATAATCAGTATCATATTTAAAATAATAATCTAATTTTTTAATATTTTTATCTTTGCTTTCTGTCAAAACATAATAGACATTTGTTCCAGGTTTAATAAGTGAAACATTATTTTCAAGTGTTTCTAATGTATGTTGTACCTTTTCCCATTCAATATTAAATTGTTCTGTAGTAGCCTGTTTACTTGCTTTTACAGATTCCTTTACAGATTCCTTTACAGATTCCTTTACAGATTCGCTTATAGCATATTTTATTTGTGAGTCTACAGTCTCATTCCACTGCACCACAACATCATTCACAGCTTTTATCACCCATTCAATATAACCTTGCAATTGATTGATACACTGGTAAATATTCATACCCGTATTAAATGCACTGACATATTGTTGAGCAAGATTTTTACCACTTAACTTTAACTCGTCATATTTTGGTAAAATATTGTTTAATTTACTTTCATCAATTACACCCATATTACTTACCTCCATTATATCCAATTAATTCTTTTAGCTTTTCCGGTAAAATATCACTGTTAATTTTAGAAATGTTCTCAATAATACTAACTACTTCTGTAATGATCGCATAAGTACAAATTACCGGCACTAAGTCTACCCCAAAAGGTAAAGTCAACAAATTTTCAGCATAATTAATTAATACACCTAATGCGTAACAGAACACAAATCCAACTTTTTTAAATAGTCCATCTCTCAGTTTACTAGATTTTATTTGTTCACCATCTCTAATCGCTCCAACAATTCCAGTGATAAGATCCAACCCATTAAAAACCAATGCTACTAAAATAATTTTCATTTTAATCACCTCTTTCTTTTCTATCATAATAAAAAATAGTTGAATGTTCAACTAATTTTAAATAAAAAAGAAAAAGAGTTAAATTAATAACTCTTTTTCCTAAGTTGCAATTTACCTAAATAATAGAAAGGAGGGGTGTCATGTCCTACTCATGACACCGATATTATAACATAACTATACGTTATAAACAACCTTAATATCACATGTTACATTAGAATTTATGTCTTTAACTGTGACTGTGGTCAATCCTTCAACGGTAATCGCTTCTAATCCTTTAATTGTAACGTGTCTCAAATCATCCGTCAACGTTGCACTAACCATTGATATTGCGCCTGATGTAGCAGTTAAACTAATTGGTGCGTTTAATCCGCTAGTCTGTACGGTAAATGGTACTGTTACACTTCCGCCTTTTTTAACCTGTACCACTTGAGGGTTAGCATAAATTGCCGTTACTTTTTCTTTAACTGCACCAGATACGAATGCAATAGCGTTTGCAAATCTACTTGTTGCGATACCTTCCCAGTGGTGTAAGAAATAGTTCCAATATAAACCTTTAGCATTATAGGCAACACCTACACTATATTTTTGATCGAATACACGATAGATTTCACTATCAACGACTAATGCTTCAATTGTTCCTTGATTTGTGTTAGGCAAAGTTGGAAGCACTAAAACGTGCGCTTTAAACTCAGCGAACTCTAATTGGAATGTTTGAGCCAGCCAATCAATGTTTAAATAACTGTTCGATTTTCCGTTCAAAATTACATAAATATCTTCGTAGTCATTTTGTTTAGTGACCGCCATTGCGTTATATTCATTTGTTGGTTCTGTCAAATATGACGCGTATTCTGTAATTTTACGCGCTAACTCTTTAGCCGTTTCTGTATCCGTCACCGCACTTGTTTTAACGATTTTCATTAATCCATTTTCATAGTGTGTAACTAAAGCAGATTTCATATAGTTATAATCATCTTTGTTATCTCCATTATACATAGAATCAACAATACGTGCGATTAAACTATTTACTCCGTCCCAGCTCACAAAATATTTTCTTAAATCATCATCCGTGATAGTAGCCGGATAAAAACTTTTTCTGTTTACAATGTAGAAGGCGGTTTTAATGTCCGGAAGTTCACGTTTAAATAAAGTGTTTTCCGCGTCGGCTTGATCATAAGCATGCTCTTTTGCACACTCAACAAAATATTCCTCCATTGTATAGCCTAAACTCATGTTTTCCATTTTAAATGGAGCTAGTTTATTCCTTAAAATATTTCTATGAGCGATAACTCTACCAATTCGAGTAGCTAGCGTCATAAACTCAACACCTAAAGTATCCGGATACTCTAGCAAGCCGTTCATAAACTCTAAAGAACTTGTTTCGTTTGGATCGCCAATTGTACTTCTAAAATTACTTGAACTTAAATTATACATTGCACTGGCAACTTCTTGACCCGTTGGTTCATTCTCTAGACCTAAATCATTTTGAATTGTTTTTGCAACATCTTTTCCTGTTGTTCTTCCCATATTAATCACCTCATTTTTCTATACGCCTAGTTTGCGTAAATCTAAACCTTTGTGTTGTGGTTTCTTATCCTCTGGTTTTTCAATCCCAATTTGCATAAATAGTTTTGAATTTGCTTCCGTTAACATGTTATTTTTATCAACTAAACTTTCATTTAATGTTTTTAAATTATCCAACTCTGTAAAAGTCTTTTCAACTTCCGAACGCATATCATTTAAAATAGTCGAGCGTTCGGCTTGATCTTCAACTGTTAACACTTCCGTAAATTTGTTTCTCAATTCATCACGTTCCATATTTTACACATCCCTTCTATTTATAAATATATTATATTAATACTGTAAAGTCAATATAAAATAAAACCCTCTTTTATGAGGGTTTTATAAATATAGGTTGTAAAGTTTAAAGTGTTACCAGCTAGATTACTATTCCTAATTATGTTGTTAGCACGTTTCACCGCGAGTAAGCCTAACATGCATGTCTGATTTCCGTTCTTTATTCCTTACGTAAATATAATAACAGATTATTTTCTTTTTTCCAAATCTTCTTTAATTTTATTTTTAACGTAAAAACTAAAATTCTTATGTTTCAATAAATTCTCAATAAAATTAACAACTTCAGTTTCATTTTTATTGACGCAAACACAATATTTATTTACGTGATCCCGATACCATTTATTTCGGTTTTCTTTCGATTTTTCACTCATCATCACCATCACCTCCATTTTCTTTACACCATGCCAGCGGTTTACCTAGTATATACGTATGCACAAATTCATTTGTTTCATGATTAACAATACTCCAGCCATCCTTTAGATATTCATTTAATGCGTCAATATCTTTTCTATACGCGCTATAATCATAATCTTTTATACTTCTTACAATAACAACTTTATTTTTTAATGGTGGACTTCCAAACATGATATCATTAAATTCTTTTAGAGTCTTATCACACTTTTTAAATATTGCGTTATCACGATGATAAACTTCACGAGATAAACTATCAAGTTCATTATTTAAGAATTTATAATTATTAATCAATGACTTATATTTAAAATATATAATAAAACAAAAAACTGCTAACACAATAATACACATTAATATCATTAAAAACATAAAATCCATTTTTCTACTCCTTTATAATCCAAATAATCATTAATCCCATTCCTATAATATACACAACAAATAGAAATGCTACACTTAAACAACAAAACGCCATAAATAAATAATACAACATATTCGTTAAAGCACTTATCACTTTATCACATTCCTATCTACTTTTAATACTAAATTGTCTATCGACTAACACAATACCACCCGGTACGTGTGTTTTCTTTAGGCAGTCATTAATTACATTTCCAACTCTAAAATTATCATATGTTACATTCTGTTTAGCCTTTTGTGTCATACCAGCGCACTTAACATTTAGATAATAACAAACACCACCACGAATATAATACAACTTATCTTTACAATCATTTTCACTTATGTATTCTTGCTGGTGCTCAACATATTCCTTATAACTGATTTCAATTTCTTCAACATAACTTTTAGCACCAATGAAATAAGATCGGTTAAATACAGATTCTAAACCCCAATATCCTAATTCTTTATCGTCAATAATATCTTTTATTGCGTCCGGAACTTGTGTACCAACTAGATGTATTGAATCCGTGTCAATATATGCGACTCTATGTATACCTACTTTTTGAGCGGTACTAATTGTATATTTACGCGCATATGCGGTAACAAATTCTCCGTAAGGTAAATAAATAGGGTCTCTAAATTGTTCGTCAATAACCTCTTTAACCTCACCATCTACATAAGTAGTATACATAGGGTCATGGAGTCTTAATATACCATCATCCTTATCAATAAAAGGAATTTTAGGTGTGACATTTGGGTTCGTTGCGAATTTTCCATACACCGAATTTAATTGTCTTTTTGCAATAAATCTTTGTGCACCTTTAGAGTTCTTTTTAACTTCCATTTGCTCATCAATAAATTGTCTAGCCATACCTACACACCCCCTAAATTTATATCCATTGATAAACTCCACATCATAAATATCATATTGTTCATTAAATAACTCCCAATCAACACTTGTGACAGTCATTCTCACGATGTCACCATTTGAACTGGTTACATATTTTTTACTACCAAAAAATCTAGAAAACTTATCCAATGCAATACAAGGTATATGATCCTTTTTAATGTCAAAAGCAAAACTAACAACACCTACCCACAAAGGGTATTCATCATCCTGTTGATATTCTCCATCAAAATAAATAGGTGTATCATACGGTAATAATTCATAATACATACGACTAGGAAACAAAGAGTTTACATCAAATACGATTCCTTGCCCTATTTCTTTCTCTTTTAGTTCCGGATTTGCCCACACAAACCCACCGCTATATGCCGGTCTTAAATCACTATCGACATTCATTTCTAAAGGTGGGAATATCTTTTCAAACGTCATAGGCAACGTTTTCTTGAATGCGTCAAAGCTACAACTAGTTGCCGTCATTTTGTTAAAACCTAATTTAAAGCATTCATTCAATGCCATACCTTCAATATCAATATCATTGAAAAGATAGTCAACTTCATGTGGTGTTAGCTCGTGTCCTACCTCACGTTTAGCCTTATAATCTAGTTTTAATTTTCGTATCGGTAAATTAAAATCATGTGCGATCTTCTCAATACTAAATGGAATTAATTTAAACGAATCCCATATAGTTGTTTTTGTTGATCTATAAATTGAATATTTCCACCATATTTCGATGGAATACCATAAACCTGTATTCGATATAATTGTTTTAAAACATCCGGTTTTAGGCTTATCCGAATATTCATAACCATTACTTAAAAGCCAGCTTACAATAAACTCACCATCAAAAGCTAAATTATGAAAATATAATTTACGTGTTTTCTGTTTACACCATTCAATGAAACCGTCAATACTATTCCCATATTCTTTCACGCTTGAATCACTAACAAAACTTGCGCCCCATGCCCAAACTCTACAGTCTAAAGGGTCGGTTGTAGTCTCAAAATCGCAAGCCCATATTTCTTTAGGCTCTTTTTTCTTTGACATACTACAACCCCCTTTACATTATTTATACTTAACCACACCGCCACTAACATAGGCACGTCCAGTAAATACCGCTAAACTATCTTTTACATCTGACATATCCGTTCTAATATTTTTGCTTAATTGTTCATTGATAAACATTTGGTTTTTAGTGTATTCACGCGACATATCAATATAATTAAAAACTGAAACCGCCTTACGTTCTTGATAAAACCATTGTAATAATTGTTTATCCGATAATGATTTTATATCTTTAATTAATTGTTTACCTTCCTTTTTTGTGATATTACCGCCTCTTATTTGTTCCTCAATCGCTATTTTATAATTACTTCTAAGGTTTTTAATTTTCTGATTTTCCTTCTTTGTATTCTTTTTTAAATTTTCAATTCGTTTGTCCAATTGTTTAGGATATCTATAAGATTGAATGTTAACATGGTGAACGGGCTCAAAAAACCCACCACGATCATCGCGCAAAGTTGACCTGGCATTTTTAACACTTATAGGTGTTACAATTCCTCCTTTAGTTTCATTTAATTTACTTAAGCCGACAGACTTTGAAAGTTGCTTACGTTGCTTATTTTGCTTATCAATTAATTTATTAGCTTTTTCAATTTTATTTCGATTAAAAACAACACCATATTTATTTTCGATAAACCTATTTTCTTTGTTGAATTTTTCAATGGAACGCAAATACTTGTTAAACTCTTTACGATCGTTAAAATCTTTAATGGTTCGAATGTCTGTGAACACAACATCCTGACCTAAATTTTGCGCTTTTGTAGCAGTTCGTTTAGCGCTTGCTATAGCATTTCTTAACCGCTTAACATCCTTAAACGATTTTCGCATTTTAGCCATTTTAAACACCCCCTTTTAACCCAAAAAATAAAAGGGTGTTTGGCTAACACCCTTAATTTATTAGGCTATTTAACGGCCATGCTTAAATATTTGTTTGAACTTGAATTCGATTTTTTCTGAATGATTGTGACACATACCGGTTCTTTCGCCCAATCGTAGTTAAATACCTGTTTTAACTGCTTCAATGATTGTAAGAAAGGTTTACTATTTGTAGCATATGCCTTGCCTTCTTTATCAATTACAGTGATTAATTTTGAACAAATAATTTCACCTGTTTTTTCGTTTTCCTTTTCTACATCTTGCACGATGTAACCAGTCAAATACAAGTCCTTACCTACTTGATCACTTAAACCCTCCGCATTATTTACCGCGTTGAATAAGTTAACACGTTGCTCATGAGTCATGTCATTAGTCACAACTAAACCTGTATTTTCCATTACCATTACTTCATTTCCTAAATTTTCCATTTTTAATTTTCTCCTTTTAATTTTAACATTGCTTTTTCAATTAATTTATTTCAAGTTGTCTAATTTTGTAGTAGCATAACAATTTACAACCTATACGCTTTTGAGTGAAGTCATAACACTTTAATATTTTACATTGCACACCTCCATTAATTCATCATATTTCATATTTATTAATACAAACCACATAACTAACATCACAATTGACATTATGATGAAATTTATGTATCTGTTTGATACCTTATAGTATTTAAAATTACCTTTGCATTGTTGATAAATTTGATATACAGATAATACTACACAGATAAACCAACTTGCAAGTATTAAATCATTGTAAATACTCATATCCGCGTCTCTCATTCTCTTTAATCATATCCTCAAGTGATACGGCACCTTGTAAAACCTTACGTTTAAATAACGTCATAGTGTTATAGCGAAACGAATAACTAGCTATTACACTCTTTGAATTTAATTTACTAATATCCATTCTTATTAAATGCCTACGCTGGTAAACTAAATGAAAACCAAGTTTATAATCACATAAATACGTCTCTATAATATCAACAATTCTGTTAATATTATCCATAGTCATATCACTTGGATTATGTGAATGTTTGTAAATTCTACTCATCTGTGACCCTCCTTCTTTACACACATATTATAACACAAGTAT
>ULUX01059026.1_pt1 | contig 15667 bp, 18 predicted proteins | sample 1958961 | NCBI WGS metagenome assembly ULUX01 (sample SAMEA4835773, study PRJEB28245) | human gut metagenome | biome: gut microbiome; material: fecal sample | place: Denmark | collected 2008 | reverse complement strand
CTATAACCCCAATTAATACATTCTTTTTCATAATATCCACCATTGTTTTTCCATTCTACTACATTTAAAACTATATTTCATCCGTTTCGACAAAACTTGTCAAAAGAAATCAAAATATTTTTGATATACTTACCTTATATTACTAATATACAATATTTTTGATTAAAAATCAATTATTTTGTTACTATTTGCGTATTTAAAAAACAAGAAAAAAGTGATTATTTTACATAACCACATTCTTCACACAATATAGATTTATTTTTATTCACTAATAAATTACCACAGTTTGGACAAACTTCTCCTGTTGGTTCATACCATGTAGCATATTTACATTTAGGGAAATTACTACATCCATAAAATATTTTACCCTTTTTAGTTTTACGAGCAATAATATCATGACTACATTTTGGGCATTTGGCTAAAACTGTAACTTCTTTTTCTTCTTTTTTTACATACTTACAAGTAGGATAATTACTACAAGCAACAAATTCACCATACTTACCTTTACGAACAACTAAATCACTACCACATTCAGGGCATATTTCTCCCGTTTTTTCTGGTTCTTTTTTCTCCATTTCTTTAAAAGCTTTTTCTACTAATGGAGCAAATTCATCATAAAACTTTTGTAAAACTTCAATGTTATTAATTTTATGATCAGCGATTTCATCTAATTCTGTTTCCATATTAGCTGTATATTCCACATTAACAATATTACTAAAAAACTCTTGTAATTTATCAGTTGTTTCAAAACCAATTTCATTCGGATAAAACTTTTTATCTTCTAGTCTTACATAATCTCTATCTAATATTGTTTTCATAATAGTAGCATAAGTACTAGGTCTACCAATACCTAAACTTTCCATCTCTTTAATTAAACTCGCTTCAGTATATCTTGGAGCTGGTTTCGTAAAGTGTTGGAATTTTTCTATTTTATCTGCGACAACTGTATCACTATGATAATTCTTAAAGTCAGGTAGTAGAACATCTTCATTTTCTTCATATTCACTATATACTTTTAAATAACCATCAAATTTTAATACACTACCTGTAGCTTTAAACATATATCCATTATTTTCTAAATTAACGGTTGTTGCCAAAGTTTTAGCACTACTCATTAAATAAGCTAAAGAACGAATATAGATTAAGCGATATAACTTATATTCATCACTACTTAAATACTCTTTAATTGATTCTGGAGTACGCATAATACTAGTAGGTCTGATTGCTTCATGAGCATCTTGTGCTCCTTTAGGCTCTTTGGAAACTTTTACGCTACCAACATATTCATTCCCATAATGATTTTTAATATAATCTTTCGTATCATGAACAAACACATCAGAAAGTCTTGTTGAATCTGTACGCATATAAGTAATTAAACCTACTGTTTCACTACCAATATTCATACCTTCATATAATTTTTGAGCAATCTGCATGGTTTTGCTTGAAGAAAAATTAAGCCGATTGGCAGCCATTTGTTGCAAAGTAGAAGTTCGAAAAGGATCTTTGGGCTTTTTTAACTTTTCTTTTTCTTCTACACTATCAATTTTAAAAGATAAAGATAATTCTTCTAATATTTTATTCGCTTCTTCTTCTGTTTTGATCTCAATCTTTTTATTTTGATACTTTTCTAAATTTGCCTTAAAAGATTTAAAATCAGCTTCAATAGTCCAATATTCTTCTGGAACAAAAGCTAATATTTCTCTTTCCCGATCAACAATAAGCTTTAATGCTACACTTTGAACACGACCTGCACTTTTACCACCCGTTTTTCTTTGCATAAGTTTACTTAAGCGAAAACCAATAATACGATCTAGTATTCTTCTTGTTTCTTGACTCTTTACCAAATCCATATCAATCTTTCTGGGATGATGAATCGCATCAATCACAACATCCTTAGTAATTTCATTAAAAACAACTCTTTCTGATTTTTCTTCATCAAGACCTAATTCATCATATAAATGCCAAGAAATAGCTTCTCCTTCTCGGTCAGGGTCAGTTGCCAAAATTACTTTATCGCTAGCTTTAGCTAACTTTTTTAATGCTTGGATATCTTTGCCTTTCCCCTTAATTGCCACATAATTAGGCTGAAAGCCATTTTCAATATCAATTCCTAAACCGTACTTACCTGTTGTTGCTAAATCTCTAATATGTCCCTTACTAGAAACAACATGATAATTACTACCCAAATATTTTTCTATTGTTTTACTTTTAGCCGGAGACTCGACTATAACTAATTCACTCATAATATTCCCTTTCTTTTATTCGGAAGTGGTATACCTATTTAATTTTTCATTTAAATAGTGAAAGTAATTTTTCTTAATTGCTAAATTACTCATCTCTAATTTTAAACGCACTTCTGTATTAATTGCAAGTATTTCTTCGGAAGTATACATCTTTTTTGCATGATAACTCACTTGATTAGTACTAGCATTATAAAAAGCAACATCATTTTTCCAAGAACCATCCGGAAATACTACTAAAGAATCATATTCTGAACTAAAAGCATCTAATCCCATATACAATCTAGAATCAAAATCTAACTGAAATAAATTGGCAATAGTTGGTAAAATATTCATATAACTAGTGTATTGTGTAAATTCTTTAGCCTCCAAACTAGGATTATAAATAATAAGTGGTACTTGATCTGCATTATTATCTATTGTAGCATCATAATCTAATTCTTGATTTAAAATATCTGAATCAATTGCATAAGGATAATGATCACCAAAAAGGACAATAACGGTATCATCTAAAATATCCCGCTTTTCTAAACCATCTAATAAAATCCCAATTGCATTATCCACTACTTTCAATTTAGACATATATCTTTTTAATTCTTTAGGATAATCCCCAGGAAACAAATCCATATACATATCCCCATATTCACTAGACATATTATATGGCATATGCGAAGAAACAGTAGTAATAAAACTCATAAAAGGTTGCTCTAAATCTTGGTTATCCAATACTTCCAAATATTTTTTCATTAATTCTTCATCACTAGCCCATGTATCATAAGCAGGATAACGATAACTAAAATCTAAATCCAATTTGATAGCATCATAAAATTTAGAACTACCCATATTTTTATGAATCACATTCCGATCATAATACCAATCATAATAATCATGAAAGCTATTTGTTATATATCCTGCATCATTAAACAAGCCAAAAATACTCTCAAAATAAGTATTTTTCTGATAAACATTCGCTGTACAATTATTATTAATAGAATACAAACTAGTCATTGCACTCATTTCATTATTTCCTGTACTACAAATGTTTCTAGGTGAATAATTATTACTAAAATGATAACCATTTTGAAGTAACTTTCCTATATTAGGATAATATTCTTCATTAAGTAAAATATCATTCCCTGACTCTACCATAATCACAATTAAATTTTTATCCTTTAATAATCCTGTATAATCATTAGTTGTACTAGTATGATTACTAATAAAATATTTATTTAAAGTATTATAATCTTCTTCTTTTTCATTCTCAATAATACCTAACCAAGTATCATTATCAATGCTGGTTTGTAAACTTACTTTTATTTGATTTTTTAACTCATTCGGATCAATTTCTATTTCATGAGTAACTTTACCTGGAAAATAGTACTCTTTTACATCTAATAAACCAAACCCTATAAAACCAAAATTACGAACTACCAAGCTACTATTCGTAGGTTTTACAAAAAGTTCATAAGAAGTACTAGATTGCAGTTTATCTTGCATAAAAGATACTTTTAAAGTTCCATAATATAATCCACTAATAAGCAGAATTAAAAAAACAGGAACTAGTTTCCCCAAAACAAGTTTTTTAGTAACAATTCTTTTTGGCAAATCCAAACTAACTTTTTTATCAAAAATAATCTCATAAACAAGATAAAGAAAAAAAGGAAGAAGCATCAAATAAAAAGTCCAAGAAAAACTCTTAAAAAAGTCTCCAATATACCCTCCAACAGTCCCTAATTGCGAACTAGTACTAATAGAAGCATAAACTCCCAAATAATTATGAAACCCAAGTTCTGCCATACCATAAATGGTTACCACTAATACTAAAAATAATCCCAATATCTTCGACAAAATTTTAGGTAAAAACGACAATAAATAACTAAAAAATAAAGCGATAATATTAAGACCTAAAAAAATTCGAATACTTGCTATATCAAAAACAGGAATCTCATCAAGAATTCGAAATAATATTTCTAAAAAAATAAATAAAACGACAAATAAAAAATAATTTTTAAAAATCCTATTCTGCCACAACCTCTTTATTTTCTTCACGACTTACCTCCTCTAAAATTAATTTAACTGGTTTATAACTCATCCGATATTCTTTTGTAATTCCATATTTTCTCATCAATTCTAAGTGTTCTTTCGTTGGATATCCTTTATGCTTCTTATAATGATACTCCGGATATTTTTGATCTAACTCATACATCATATGGTCTCTTGTTACTTTTGCAATGACACTAGCTGCCGCAATAGACAAAGATAAAGCATCTCCATGAATAATAGGACGTGATGGAATATCAATATCATTTAAACTCATGGCATCGCTAAGAATATATTCCGGTTCTACATCCAAATTATTTAAAGCGATATACATTGCTTTCCTACTAGCCTCTAAAATATTAATCCGATCTATTTCTAGGGCATCTACAATTCCTACCCCAATACTAACTGCTTCTTTTTGTAATATATGATAAAAATACTCTCTTTTTTTCTCTGAAAGCTGTTTAGAGTCATTTAACCCCTCTAAAACATAATTTTTAGGAAGAATAACTGCTGCCGCAACAACAGGACCTACTAAAGGCCCTCTTCCTACTTCATCTACTCCTGCTATTAGTGTAATATGATTTTTATATAGTTCTTTTTCATACTTAAGTAGATCAGATTTCACAATCAAAAACAACTCCTTTAATCATTCCATTTTTAAGATCGGTAATAATATAATTACTAACCCTCTCATAATCAATATCATCGCCTCTTCTAGCTCCTATTTTTCTAGCAATAGTATTATAAGCATATTCAAAATCAAGTCCCATCGGATTAGCATCTATCCCATATCTTTCTTTTAATTTATCAGGATAATATTTATTTAATTTCTTTAAAATATGAACTGCTATTTCATTTTCATCTAATATTTCGGTTTTAATTGCTGAAAAAGAAGCTAAATTTAAAGCAACTTCTTGTTGTTCTAATTTAGGCCATAAAATTCCTGGCGTATCTAAAAGCTGAATCCCATGTTTCGTATTAAGCCATACTAACCCTTTTGTTACTCCTGGTCGATTTCCTACTTCTGCTACTTTTCTTCCCACCATTTTATTAATTAAAGTTGATTTTCCTACATTAGGAATTCCAACAACTAATACTCGAATATCTTTCCGCATTAAGCCTTTTTCTTCTCTTTTTTCTTGTAATTCTTGAGCTAACTCATGAGTAAGTTTTACAACTTTTAAAATATCATCTTCTTTAGTTAAATCTACTAATAAAACTTTAGTTCCTAAATTTTCATAATACTTAACCCATCTTAAGGCTTTTTCTTCATCCGCTAAATCTTTTTTAGTCATAATAAGTATTTTAGGTTTATTCCCTATAATATCATAAATATTAGCTATTTTACTAGATTTAGGTATTCTACTATCTACAAGTTCATAAACAAGATCAATATGTTTATACTGTTCCATCATCTTTCTTCTAGCCTTTGCCATATGTCCTGGATACCAGTTGATGTTTGTCAAATTTTGTCGATTATTTTCCATTTAAATCACTTCCTTTTAAATATCTACCTCTTTAATATTTTTTCAAAACTATACTCTTTTAGTTTACCAGTCCCTAACTCGAAACTTAAATAATTTCCATCTTCTGGTATCCCTTCAAAATAACTCATTAAAACCAGTCCTACCCCTCCATGAGCAACTATTAAAACGTTTTCGGACGGATTATCACGTAACTCATCTAATAAATTAAATACTCTATTTTGAACTTCTAAAATACTTTCTGCTTTATCAAATTTTTGATCACTATATATATTCCAAAAAGCTTTAAAATCAAATTCAGAACGAGTTAATCCTTCAAATTCCCCAAAATCACGCTCTATAATTCTATTATCATATATTATTGGTGCAATACTATCATATGCAATAGATAAAGTCTCTTTTGCTCTAATTAAAGGACTACAAATAATTTTATCAAATTTAATATTCTTTAGTTCTTCTTTTACTTCTAAAGCTTGTTTCCTTCCCTTATCATTCAAATATAAATCACATCTTCCCTGACATCTAGGATCTTTTTCACCATCACTATTTAAATTTTCATTCCAATCTGTACTACCATGTCTTAAAAAATAAATCATTCCAAATTCTCCTATCTATATATTTTTTCTAATACTTTATGTAAGCAATTATCTTTTGTTAAACCCGTATCTTCTGAAAATTACATTCTAACTAGTTTTTTATTTATATAAATTTTTAATTTTCATGAAAAAATCTAATATCTTCTATTACTTAATTTTCTTCTATCTACTTTTTATAAAACTTATTTCATCTACATTTTCTTCTAAAGCAACATCTTTAAATTTCATATTTTTACATCTTCCTAATTTTTCTTCTAATCTTTACCATATATCCTGGATACCAGTTGATTACACTTTTATTAAACCTTCCCTGAGTTTTATTTTCATTCATTTTTTACACTTTCTTTACTATTTCCTAATAATTTTATCTTTTCAGCATTATTAAGTATATTAAGTTGATATTTCGCAATTTCATTTAATATTTCAAATCTTTCTTCTTAACTTTTTCCCCTTTAATTAATTCAGCATTATGCGATTCTAAGTTTGATAATACTGTTAATTCATTTATTGAAGCATAATCTCTAACATTAAACTGGAATTAAGTTCTCTCCATTTTTTAGCAGTTGTATTAAACAATTCTACATTTAGAATATCAGCCTCTTCAGCATACTTTAACCACTCTCTATCTTTATAATAATCATTATCAGGCATGATATAATTTCTAATAGCATCTATATGAATTAAATAATTATTTTTTGTTAATATTCTTTTAACATCTCATTCTCTATTTTCATTTTCTAATGTCTTTAGTCTTTCAAATTCTTTTATCAAATATAATTTAAATACTGGACTAATAGAAGAAGCAAATTCAAAAACAACATCTTTATGAGCATAAGTTCCTCCGTACTTACCACGTTTGGAATATATACCAATTGCATTTGTTTTTTCACACCATTCAGTAACACTTAATGTAAACATGCGAAGTCCTGCACTTTTTCTAAACCCGTCAAATTCTACGGAATTAAAATCCGAATTATAAATTGATTCTCAAGTTCCTAAAAATTCTAAAGTAATTCTATTTCTTAACCAATTTCTTATGATATCAACCGCTTTTGATTTTCCTTCTTTATATTTACCAAAATCAGAAATACAAATATAATCATTATCATTAATGTTTGCTATATTAACTTTAATATTTTGAACTTCAATTATCTTATTCACCATATATTCACCTCCACTATCTATTTTAATGTAAATTACATAGGGATTAAATATCGCAATCACCTCTTAAATTCCTATCATAAATTCACTAAAATTTCACTATTTTTATGATTTTATAATAATTTCTACCTATTTTAAATAAAAATGAACAAGATCTAAAATAGAGAAAAAGCTTTATTTATAAAAATTTACTAAAGGGTTTAAATAAATCGTAATCAACAAGTTTATATTTGTTGTATTTAATTGATTACTCTCTATTTAAATAACTTCCTTTTTATCCTCTATTACTTTTTCATCTATGTATTCATACTTTAAGGCATTATCTTTAGATATTGCAGATTTTTTTGTTTCCTTTTCATATAAATCTCTAGCACCCTTTGCAACTCCTCCACCACGAGAAGCAACTTTCATATTTTCATTTAGTCCTTGTGGTTTTTCTTCTCTTGCAATATCTCTAGCTGCTATTTCACCAATATTTGTTAAAGCAACTTCAATATCTGTCATATTATCTCTAAGTGATTCCTTTCTAAGTCCTTTATATGCCTTATACTCACTTGCTTTCATCCCAGACCAACCTTTATATATTTCATTTGTTAGCATAGCATATTCATAGTTTGCATTAATCCCATTTTCTTTCCAAGTATCTGTTAATTTTTTTCTATTTAAAATCCCATTTAATCTCTCTGAAATCCATTTATCGCTATATCCCCTTTTTCTATAGTAATCTATTGCTCTATTAACCGCTATTTCAGGATCAAACACTTCATCAATTCTTTCACTTCCAAGATTTGCAAGCCACATTTTAAAAGGTTCTGCTTTGGAACTAGGTATAGATTCAATTAATCTAAATATATTTTTTGTATCTAGCATATCAGTATAACGCATTTTCCCATCTTTGGCCTTTAATTTTAAAGTGTCACATTTTGTGACGGTTTCATTTCCTTCTTGAATCATTCTTGATTTTAGCGTTCTCCAGTAATGAGACGGATCCTTACTCTCTGTTAAAACACTAATAACATCAACTACGCTAAAATAATAATCTTCTTTTTCACTATCCCAAATACTTCTTATTTCCTTGCCTTCAAATAAATTTGATATTGTTTCTAATTTATTATTCAAATTCAACACCTTCTTTCTTTTTGGTTTTGAGAGAAATTACAATGACGTAATAAATAGTAATATCTAGAAAAATTTGCTTAATTTTTTATATTTATCATTTATAATAGCTAATCGCATCATTAAGTACTGTGCTACCATATCTTAATATACCATCTGTATTATGCATTAATTTTTTAAATTCTTCTATTGATAATTTATCATATAAATATTTAACCGCTAATAAACTTAAGCTATAACCACTATAATTTTCTGTTTCAAATTCATTTCCATGATTTAATTCATTTAAATTAGGAAACATTTTGTATTTTTTATTACCGTTTTAAACCAATTTTCAAAGTTTTCATTAGATAAATCATAATTATATTCACCAGAAAAATACTAAGCCATTCCTTCATCAAACCATACAATTCTAGGCTTATTTTCTTTATTCCAAACTAATTCTTGATACATAATATGAAATAATTCATGACTAGCTAAATATAATTTTTTTATATACATCGGAGAACCAACCAACCAATTAGGTTCAATAAAAGCATTTATCATTCCTTCATCAAAAGTTCCTTTAGCATAACTTGGTAATGATTCTTTCTCACCTCTTAAATGATATATATATATCCTCTAAAATCATCTATATTATCAAAATAATTAATTTGTACTTTTCTAAATCGTTCTATATCAAAAAGCTTTTTATAAATAGCAATAGAACTATCTAAAATGTCATCCATTTTATCCGTAATATATTTTAAACTATCTGGGGAATACAAAATATATTCTCCTGTTTCTTTTTGTACTTTAATCACCACTTCACCTTCAATCTATAAAAAATTATCCATATAAATTTGCTGATACTAAAATAAATAATCATTATACTTCTTTCATTATAAAGATTTCAATATCTTAATCAGCAATTAATAAACGTTCTTGAAATACCCATTATTAATTTTTTACAACTTTTATTTTTATTGCAACACCACCATACTTATTTTGTTCCTCTTTAGAATAATATTTTTCCATATCTTTAGGATTAGCTATATCATTTTCATCATATCCCATTGCTATTTTATCAAAATACTTATAGAGTTCCTCAAAACTTGAATATTTATATAATCTTTCCACTTCTACCATAAGTTTCTCAAAAGTTTGTAAACTCAATCATATCCTTTTCTTTCAATAATTGCCTTTTTCATCATAGAGCCTAAGTTCAATAGTTTTTGTTCCACGTTTAATATGATTAAAAGGATTGATATCCAAATTCATTTTATGCATCATAATTTACCTCCCTATATTATTTATAACAATCTAAGATTTCCTGATCATCAAAAACATTATGATCAATTAAAATTAAATAATGAAGATGTAATTTAAAAGCAAAACTTCTAATTGCTTGCACGATCTTCTTTGTAAAATAATACTCCTGAAACTCTAAAATATCTAAAGACCCATCTGTTATAAAATTAATTTTTAAAATTTGATCTTCAATTTTTAGATAAATGTCTTCCATATGAGCATATTGTCTATTCCCTATTACTTGTAAACCGGCATCACTAATTCTTGTTTTTTTAACATCTAATTTATCAGCTAAAATTAATGCTAAAGCAATCATATTATCTGTATCAAAACCATCACTATGAATTCTTATCGCCTCTAATACTAGATCCATGTCATCAAATAAGATATGATGAAGAAGAAAATAATTTTTAGCAAACAAATAACTACGATAAGCATGATCCTCTTTACCAATATTAGCACCTACATCATGCAATAAAACAGCAATTTTAGCTTTATAAATAAACTCTTTTGAAAAGTCTAAAGACTCTAAGATTTGCTCTACTAAAAGAGTAACATTTTTTACATGTAGAAAATCATGATAAGCCCATCCACCAGTTTTTTCTTCATAAATTTTTACTTCCTGATACCGCTTCAAAATAGTAGGATCATCTAATATAGAATAATATAATTTTTCTGCTAATTGCTCTTGCATAAAATTTTACTCCACTTTACCAATCTTACTAAATGGATACATAATAAAATTAGTTGTTCCTTTAATTTCACTTCTATGAATTTTACCAAATACTCTACTATCTAAAGAAACAATCCGATTATCTCCTAAAATGAAATATTCATCTTCTCCTAAAGTAACGGGATCAATATTATAAGTAATACCGGTTCCATAAGGATCATCTAATAATTCATCATTAATATAAATTTCATTATTCTTAATCTCTACTGTCTCACCTGGAAGACCAATTATTCTTTTAATTAAGTTATTTTGCTCACCATCTAGCTTTAAAACAACAATATCAAAGCGATCAATAGCCCCAAGCTTATTTAAAAGCATAATTTCATCACCCTCTAAAGTTGGATACATACTAGTTCCGTTTACTTTAACCGGAGTAATAATAAAGGTACGAATAAATACTACTACAACAATAATTATAATATAAGGAATTAAACTTCTTATAAATTTCATGTTTCCCTCCATTTTACACATAAATTTATAGTATCACTTTTTCCCTATTTCTTCAATCTTTTTTATAAACTTTTCTACATAAGGGTTCTATACGAGTGCCAGATCCTGATATTTTTAAGTCTTCTAAGTCTTCATCAATATGATACAATTTAATTCCATATTTTTTAGCTTCTTCTCTTGTCAATTCCTTAAAAGCAGGACAAGGTAAAATGGTTCCATCAAACTTGATATCTAACTTTTCAATACCCGCCGTACACTTATGCTCATTATCAGATTGTAGAGGAATACCAATTCGAATATTACCACTATATAATGAAGATGCTTTTTTTAGTCTTTCTAAAAAAGATTTTAATTCTTCATCCGTTAATTCTAAATCTTTTCTCCTAATTCTTCCTCTCCCTTGAGGAACAAATTTTAAAATACTAATATTTGGTACCTTAGCAATTTCTAATAATTCTAATATATCACCTATTTCATATTGATTAGGCTTCATTGGTATAAAATGAATATCAATATCTAACCCAACAAAAGAAGCATTTAAAATAGAATCATACATCATGATTTGTAATTCACTTCTTCTTCCCATTAAAAAACTAGCTGTCTCCGCTTCATATCCTTGAAAGTCAAAAACAATTTTATCTAATCCTAAGCCTCTTAATTGAAGCATTTCCTCTTTAGAAATACACCCAAAAGTTTTGGGCTCTAATAAACGTTCATAAAACAAAGAAACATTGCGAAGTAGTCTATCATTCCAAGGTTCATGTTCTCTTATCTCTTTTAACTTCAAATCTCTTTCCTTTTGATAATAAGTTCTTTCTGGCAAACTTAAAGACTTGCTATACTTTATACCACTTGTAAATACAACTACTCTAATATTTTGTTCTTTGGCATATCTTATCATTTTAAAAAGATCAGGATGTAAAAAAGGTTCACCACCTGATAAAGATAATTCTTGAATCCCGCCAGTTTCCATAAAATAATCGATGACTCTCTTAAACTTTTCAAAAGAAATAATTTGGGTTTTATCTATACAAGAATTAGAAGAACAAAACTGACAATTATTCGGACATTTCTCTATAATTTCAAAACACAAATCTTTTACCATCCAAAATCACCCATAAAATTTATTATAACAAAAAAAAGAACTTGATAAAAGCTCTTAATTTCTTTCTTTAACACGATATTCTTTACGCATACCTTTAATAAAGTTAAGTTTAGCACGTCTAACAAGACCTTTTTTAACAACAACAATCTTGTCAATAGTAGGTGCATTAACTGGGAAAATACGAGTTACTCCAATTCCACCTGATTTTTTTCTTACTGAAAAAGTCTCAGATACTCCACTACCTTTTCTAGCTACAACTAAACCTTCAAAAGCTTGGATTCTCTCTTTCTTTCCTTCTTTAACCCATACATCAACGCGAACAGTATCTCCAACACGAAATTCTGGCGTGTCACGTCTGATATGACGTTCATTAATCTTATCAACTAAATTAGCCATATTTTCTTCATCCTTTCTAACTATATATTAACCAACAATCATTATTCATTTATAAGCGGATTGTTTTTTGGGTCGAAACAATTATAACATATCTACTATAAAATTACAAATATTTTTAACTAACACTTTTTAAAGTAACTTCATATGCTCCATTAGGACTCTCAACTGAAACTACTTCTCCAGCTCTATGACCAATAACAGCCTTTCCAATTGGCGATTCATTTGATATTTTATTATTAAATGGATCTGCTTCTAAAGAACCAACTATTTTATATTCTTCTGTATCATCTGGTTCATATTCAATTACAATTGTTGAACCTACATTAGCCACATTTTTATCTTTATTATCAATAATTTCACAATGTTCTAATTTATATTCTAATTCTTTAATTCTACTCTCAAGTTGAGCTTGTTCATTTCTTGCTGCATCGTAATCAGCATTTTCTGACAAATCTCCTAAAGAACGAGCATATTTTAAAGAATTGATTACTTCTGGCCTTTTATTCAATTTTAAATCATTTAACTCTTTCTCTAACTCCAAATATCCCTCTGGAGTAAGAACTACTGTATTTTCCTTTCTCATTCATTTCACCTCATCATCATTTTTTGCATCTACAAAAGGATACTACAAATAATCCTTTTTGTCAAATACTTTTAATCGCATCATTGCATTTTCTGGAACATCTTTTAAAACCGGTAAATATACGAGCATTCCTGGATGTCTTGCCACATCAATTTCTTGATTTTCTTCATCAAATATTTTCTCTATTTTATAAGAAAATACCTCCATTCCAGGGCCAAAAAATTCCACAATATCTCCTACTTTAAAAAGATTTCTCTCTTCAATCAAAACCTTATTATTTTGACACTTTTTTACAATTCCAAGAAAGTCTTGATTCGAAATTTCCTCTCTTCCCAAATAATATTGTTCTTCATGAGTAGGCATTTTATCATAAAATTGCGGCTTTGACTCCCGATTAGCACAGCGATTAATAATATCATTAGCATAGTATATGTCACTTTCCATTAAAGTATTACTCTTAATTTTATCAATTAACCGACGATATTCATAAATAACGGTTGCAATATAATAAACCGAACGCATTCTTCCCTCTACTTTAAAGGAATTTACCCCTATATCCATCATATCTTTTAAATAAATAGACATATTAAGATCTTTAGGTGTCATACTAAAAACATCATTTTCTTCATTAATTTTAAAGATCCATCGACAAATCTGAGCGCAACCACCACGATTAGAATCCCGATTTGTAACAACATTAGATAGAACACATTTACCACTAAAACTCGTACACATAGCTCCTTGAATAAAGCATTCCAAATCAAGCCCTGTTTTTTCCTTGATATCTCGAATATCTTCTTTGGAAGCTTCTCTTGCCAAAACAATTCTTTTAACTCCTAAATTCTTATAAAATAAAGCAGCTTCATAATTTAAAGTACTAGCTTGTGTAGAAAGATGAATTTCTAAAGGAATATTTTCCTTTCTAATAATTGTAATAACTGCTATATCACTCACAATAACTGCATCTACTCCCATATGAGACAATTCCCATAAATACTCTTTTAAACCCTCTAAATCTTTATTATGAAAAACAATATTAACCGTTACATAAATTTTTCTTTGATATTGATGAGCAAATAAAACAGCTTCCTTTAACTCATCTTTACTAAAATTAATGGCATTTGCTCTTAAAGAATATTCATATCCTCCAATATAAACAGCATCAGCTCCATAAAGATAAGCAATCTTAAGACGTTCCAAATTTCCTGCTGGAGCAAGTAGTTCTATCATTGTTCTCTCTCCTTTATTCTTACAATTGTCTCTTCTGTACTCAAATACTGATAAGGATATTTTTCTTTTAGTTCATCCTCACTATGAATAATATCTCGAATATCATTACTATCTAAAAAAATAGAATGAACAAGATAAAATAACACATTTCCTTTATTTCGATATCTTAATCCATTAAAAGGTAAATTTGTATAGATAACAGTTCCATATTCATTTTCCACCATTTTAAATTGTTGTCCTAAATCATTTGTTAACACACTAATAGAAGGATCATTTAACTTAAAATGCTCATTATAATTCGTAATTAGCTTTCTTCTAGAATACATAATATTCATATGCCCAAAAGTATAAATAACGAGAGGCTTATTTGCTTTTAATAATATTTCATCTACTTCTTTTTCTGTAACATCAGTACTAACTACTACACTATCTACATATTCTAAATAGCTATTAATGCTAATATAATTACAATTAAAATGATTTAAAAATAATATTTTAGTTAAAGAATTTTCAATCTCATTTAGTACTTGTAACACCCCAATATCATCAAAAACAATTCCTTCGATATTAGATGGTAATTGCTTAATAAAATCTTTAAAATATAAAATTTCTTCATGATCAAGAAGGCGATTAACAAAAAGATAAGCATGAGGAATAGTAATTTCTTCTAATGAAAATACCTCTTTAAATCCTACTGTAAAATCTTTAACAGGAAAAAGGAAAGTAATATTACTTTCTTCTTTTAATTCTTCTACCATTGTTTTATTAGATACTAATAATAAATAATTATTTTTCATCTTTCTTTACACTCACTGAAAGGCCATCGCCTACATCATAAAAATTAGTCTCAAATTCCTGATTATTCTTCAAAAATTCAATATAATCCTCAATTTTCTCTACTAATCCTCTTAAATTTTTAGATTCAATTTCTTTAGACTTTCCAACATGACCATGAAATTTCAAATTATCAGTAATGATCGTTCCTCCATCATTTAAAAAATATTTAAACTTTTCAAAAAATTTTATATATTGTCCTTTAGCCGCATCAATAAAAATCATATCATATTTAACACCTGTTAAATTAACATCCAAAGCATCTTGAAAAACAACATTAATCTTCTTTTCAAAATCACATTTTTTAACATTCTTAAGACATTCCATATAACGTGCTTCATCTCTTTCAATAGTTGTAACCGTAACATCTTGCCCAACACTTGCCATTAAAATAGTTGAATAACCT
>ULUX01057214.1_pt1 | contig 15738 bp, 10 predicted proteins | sample 1958961 | NCBI WGS metagenome assembly ULUX01 (sample SAMEA4835773, study PRJEB28245) | human gut metagenome | biome: gut microbiome; material: fecal sample | place: Denmark | collected 2008 | reverse complement strand
GTGAGCGAATCGCCGTTGAAGTCTTTCCATTGGTCGAGCGTCTTGCCGTCGAAGAGCAGTTGCCAGCCGTCGGCGATTTCGGCTTCGGTGAGGGTGTTGTGACGGGGCCCGCACGAGCAGAGGCAGGCCGCGATGATCCCTGATCCGGCCAGCGTGCGGAGCAGATTTCGGAATGAGTTTCGTTTCATGTTTTAAGTAGCTTTTAATGTTTCATCGACTTAATTCGTATTTACGTTCATGGCGCAGAAGATTTTCAACTACGTGTGCAATTGAGAATAATTATGATCTGCGAAGTGACTTACGGTTTTTCAGTTATCTGCGCACGGCTGTTCCCTGGCAAGAACTTCACGAGTACGACGCCGTGGGACGCCACTTCGGTCTCGAAGTGGTCGGAAGTTTTCATCAAGTCCTTCTGTTGCCAAAGGTCGCGTACCGTCTGTTCGCCGCGCAATCCCAACTGGCGGAGCGAAATGCCCATCTTCGCCGGTTGCGAATCCTGGTTGAAGAAGCCGATGGCCATCGAACCATCCTCAAGGTGTTTGGCATAGATTACTTGCTTGTTTTCCTGCCAGACGGGGTAAGCCTGTATGCCCAGCGGGTCTTGGTTGACGTCGTTGACTTCATCGTTGGTGAGCAGGCTCATCGTGAAATCATCCATCTGTGCGATGTCGCAACCGATGAGCATCGGCGAGGCGAGTAGAGACCAGAGGCTGATGTGCGTATACTGTTCGTCGGCTGTCAGTTTCGTGGGATGCAATTTGGGGCCCCAGCCCACCATCCCCACAACCAACATGTCGGAATCGGCCCAATGGCCCGGATGGTTGAAAGCCAGCCAGCGGTCCTGCGAGAACCCGATGCGGCTTATGCTTTCCCATGTATCGCGGATGTCGCCTGTCGTGCGCCAGCAGTTCGCATAACGTTGCCAGACCGGAGCGTCGCCGTAGGGTGCACTGTTCGAGAGGCTGAAGATGATGTCGCGATCGATTTTCCTGAGCATGTCAAACATCTCCCTGACGTGGTAGTAGTTCAACGGATGCCAGTCGTATTTCAGGTAGTCAATTCCCCATTCTGCCCACTGTTTTACATCGGCCTCCACAAAAGAGTAAGGGCCGTGGTGCCAAACTTCACACCGATCCTCCCAGTAGTTACCGCCCGGTTTTTGATAACGATAGTTCTCGTTGTGCAATCCTTTTTCGATCCATTCATTTTCGCCATCGGGACGGTCCGAGTAGCTGCCGATGTGAGCGGCATAGGTACCGATCCACGGAGTCGAGTAAATGCCCACCCGCAAGCCCATGTCGTGAATCTCGCGCGTGAGCGCCGCCATGTCGGGAAATTTTTTGTTGGGCTGAATGGCGTTGTATCGGCCTCCGCGCCGGCCTTGCCAACCGTCGTCAATGTTGATGTAGCTCCAGCCGTGGTCGGCAAGCCCCTTTTCAACCATTGCGCGTGCCGAAGAAAGTATCTGTTCCTGTGTGACGTCGCGTGCCCAGCAGTTCCAACTGTTCCAGCCCATCGGTGGGGTGAGAGCGATTTCGTCACCCACGACGATCCGCAGGTCGCGTTCATAGCGCCCCAGCGCATTTTCGGCGCTCAGGCGGACGGTGTATTCTCCCGTTTTCTTCACGCGGCCGGTGATTCGACCAGTAGCGGGGTTGAGTTTCAGTCCCCGAGGTAGTCCTTCGGCCGAGAAGATCATCGGGCGGATACCCGTCGCTGCGATCGTGAAGAGAAATTCCGAGCCTGGACGCACACCGAAGATACGGGCACCGTTGATGCGTGGTGTTGGAGCTGCTTTCGGGGTCAGGATGTATTTCGACAGGTCAGATGCTCCCTGCACCACATCCTGTTGGGCCGAGATCTCGCCACAGATCGCAGTAAGAATCAAAATCATTAGAAAAGAGATGCGTTTTTTCATGATTTATTTTAATTAAGAACCTTCACTTTTTGGTTCGTTTTGTGATTTTGGATTAGTCGCAATGCGGAAGATAGAATCTCCCAATCCCCTGTGTAATTAGCCTTTATTGAAATCTCGGCAGACGAACGTTGGCTTGTATTGGAAGATACAGCTGGCCATTTTAGATGGGTTAAACTTTCAAGAATGTGCTTTTTCGGTAGAGAAAATAGAGAAACAGCCAACATATGGCGACATAGCCTGCGTTGCTGATCACCCGTGCTATCGCTTCGGGACAATGGGAAGCCGCCCCGCCGAAAAAGAAATTCGCAATGCCGCCGAACCCGACGATTCGTTGCGCCAGATAGATCGTGATGGAATTCAACCCGATTACGCGGAAGAAAAAAGTCCACCGTTTCCAGCCCCGCACGTCGATCAGGTAGTAGAACAATGCAAACAATCCCAATGAATAGCCCGTTACCACGCAGGTGAACGAACTGCTCCATAGTTTTTTGTTTATGGGTATCCAGCAATTCCAGATGATTCCAATTACCGTGATGGCCACCGCGGCCAGTGCCATGCAGAGTGCAATCCGTTTGCCGCTGAGCGACGACCGTTTCCGGAGCAGAAATTCGCCCGTGAACATACCAAACAACGCCGAGACGATGGCCGGAAGCGTGCTCAGCAATCCCTCAGGATCGAACGATTCGTAAACAAACGTTCCGGGGAGCCATTGGCGATCTACCCATCCGGCGATATTCCCGGCTACCGAAAGCGGATCGGTGCCGTCGGGTGCGTCGGGTGCGACGACGAGGTACATCAGCAGCGAATAGCCGATCAGCACGACGGCCGCGAAAACAGCTCGTGTGCGCACTTTGCAATACATGTAAAGCAGGGCGGCGAACATCCACGCCAGTCCGATCCGGCCCAACACGCTCGCCACGCGCAGCGATGCGAAGTCGAAGCAGAACAGTCCGTTGTAGATCATTCCCAGAACAATGAGCGTCACTCCCCGGCGGATGACCTTGAACAGAATCCGTCTTTCGCAGATTCCACCGGCGCGTTGTTTGGCCAGCGAGAAGGGAAACGATACTCCGGCGATGAAGAGAAATAGCGGGAAGATCGTATCGTGCTGGGTCAGCCCGTTCCACGATACGTGACCCATCTGCCGGGCTATGGTGTCGGTCAGGGGATTGGGCCAAAGGGCACATATTGCGGTAATAAGGCCTGCAAAACCCATGATGAAAAGCATGTCAAAACCCCGCAGGGTATCCAATGAAAGCAGTCTTTCGTTCGGTTTCATAAGTTCGATTATTAAGGGACTGGGCGGAAGGGCTTCGGCCCGGCCTGCCCGCTCTCGTGACAAAAAATCAGTCAATGGAGACGACGCTGATTATCGGCGAGGTTCCCACGGCACCTGCCAAACGGTGGTTGCCTGTGTTGGGATTCTCACCGTTACAAGCGATGTCGGCAGCGCAGCGCAACCGGCATTGCAACCGGTTGCCTGCAGTGATCTGAGCGCTCAGCGTGAAATCGTTGTCGATCTGTGCGTTGTCCGAACCTACTCTCTTGTTGCCTGTGAGGTCTGTAACCAGATCGAGCGTATAAATTACCGATTCTCCAGCTACTTGGACGGTGCGCTGTGCAGAAATGGGTTTCCAACTTCCGTTATCAAGGTATTCGAGCGACCAGTAGCGGGCCGCACCAGCCGCTGAACGGGTGATGAACTTGATGTGCATCACTGTACCGGCAGGTAGCGTTTCCTTGACCGGAATCTGGAAAAGCCAGTAATCGCCCGTCAGCGAACCTGAAAGAAAGGGGTGTCCGGTTTTGCCGACGGCTTTCTGGATGGTACGTGTGTTCGCGGCATCCTGGATGTAACTAATCGTTCCTTCGCCGATTTCAGCCGGAAGAGCATTGTTGATGACGAAGGCATCGGTGTATTTCCCTGTGGCATAGCAGTCGGCCGTGAAGAGCCATTCGACGGGGAAGCCTTTTACAATGTAGGCTCCCTGCTGGAACACGGCAATCGTGCGGGTTTCATCGCCACAGGTCAGCACAAGCGTTCCCTCGCGCTTTTTTCCGGTATTGGCCGAGCAGTTGATCTTGACTTCCCGCGATCTTTCGGCACCCTCCGGGATCAGCGTGCACCAATCCGGTTTCTCGGAAACCTTCCACACTCCGGGGGCTAAAACGATCAGGTTTTGCGTGCCGCCCTCCTTGGCAAACGACCATTCGTCGGTCGACAGGTCAAATGCGAGGGCCTCCTTGTTGTTGTCGTCGCATCCGGCGGCAAGCGCGGCGAGACAGTAAAGTATCGAAAAGTATTTTTTCATGAGATTTGATTTTTAGCGTGTAAAACGATCAATAGCCGGGATTCTGCACCAGATTCGGATTTTTATTGATTTCGCTCATCGGCACTGCCATCCAATAGCTCTTCGGGGACTCGAAGATACGGACACGTCCGCCCTGATTGGCTTCGATCACCTGGTAGAACTCCTCGGCGGTTTTTCCGTCGCGGTTCCACGAGCGAGGTTGTTTGTTCATCACTTCGGGAGCTTCCTTCCAGCGGCGCAGGTCGTGGAAACGGCGACCTTCGAACAGAAACTCGATTGAGCGCTCCTGATGGAGTACCTTACGCAGTTTTTGACCCGTGGGAATGCCTCCGGCAAGGGCCCACGAAGCTTGGAACGTAGGCAGGCCGCAACGCTTGCGCACCAGGTTGATATATTCGAGACTCTGTGTGCTCAGCGATCCGTTATATTCGAAATCGGCTTCTGCATAGCTCAAGTAGAGTTCGGGCAGACGCAGATAGGGGTAAGCGTAATAGTAGAAACTGAACGAATTGCTCGGAATGCTGTAGGTTGAAGCCTTGGGAATCCATTTCTGGCAAAGATAACCCGTACAACTCTGATATTCATCGGTCTCCTTGAGCGTTGATCCATGCAATTCACCGCCGCGCAGATAGAGCGTGATTTCTTTGCCGTCAATCTCATACGTGCCGCGGTCGTAACCCACTGAGGCATAGAACCGCGGTTCCTTGTAGAGATGCAGGTTGACCGTGCCGGCTTCGGCGTTGTAGGCATAGGGGTCAATATCTTTGGTTTCGGGGTCGTCCTCCCACGGAAGTCCGTTCTTCGTGTAGTACATTTCGACGGCCTCCATAGTCGGAACCGAGGTGGTCTTCCAGCCTAACGACATGTTGTTGGCGATCGGGCGGGGCCCCATCAACTGTTGCAGGGTCTGACAGCCACCACGGTCGCCTTTGGCTTCGATAAATTCGAGACCGTTCCAATGCTCTTTGGTGAAAGCATCACGGTAGTTACGGTGTCCGCGTTCGGCGTCGGGCAGACTCGAATCAGCCGAAGTGTAGAGCATGAAGTTTTGCCGGCCGAGTTCGGAGTTGAATTTCTCGGCTACAGAAATGGCTTCAGCCGCAGCCTCCATCGCCTTTTTCCATTTCTCGGGATCATAAGTCGTGTTCATCAGCGGCGTGCCGTCGTGATTGTCGAATCCGACATAGTCGGAGTTGCCGTTGACCAGCGGAGAGGCGGCATAGAGTAGCAGGCGGGCCTTGTAGCTCAGTGCCGACATCCTGGTCGGAAGTCCTAATTCGGTATCGATGACCGTTTCGGGCAGCAGTTCGGCTGCCTTGTCATAGCATTCGGCTATGTATTTCACACACTCGTCGTAGGGCGAGCGGGGGACAAAGATTTCCGAATCGGGGGCGTCGTTGGGAATGTATCTTTTGACCAGAATGATAGGACCATAATATTCCAGTAACAATTGGTGGTAGTACCCGATCAAATACCATGCTTCGCCGGCATAACGGGCGGCATTCTCCGGACTGATAGCCGGTACCTTGTAGACGTTGTCCAACAAGTAAAAGGCATAGCGGATGCCGCGGTAGATGTCATAGTTTGTACCGCCGCTCGTACTGTAAGGCGCCCATCTGCCGAAATAGGTGACATTAGCATTCTCCTCACCGTAGATGAGACTCTTGCTGGAAAACCAGTAGGTTGTACCCACACCGCCGGTTATCATGTCGTCGCCGGCGAACTGATCGGGCGACCAGTCATATCCAATCAGGTTGGGCATGTAAGTGCGCATGTAGTAGCGGTATTTCTCGGCCTGTTGCGTCGTTTTCCAAATGTCGTCCTGCGTGGCCTTGCCTTCGGGAACGACATCGAGGTATTCGCATGAGGTGAGCAGCAACAGGAATGAAAGCGTGATCAGTATGTTTTTCATGGTCGTGCGGTATTGTTTAGAAGTTGAATTGGAACCCGAGGTTGAACGTCCGTTGGAGCGGATAGCTCAATCCGTTGCCCGAACCTTTTTCGGGGTCCCAGTATTTGAATGGTGAGAAAGTCAGCAGATTGGTTCCTGAAACGTAGACGCGCATCATTTTGTAGGAGTAGCCAATTTCGGCGGTCTTCAGACGCAGCATCTTGCCATTGCGCACGTAGAGCGTGTTGGCTTGACCGTTGTGTTCGTTCCATTGCGAGGAGAGACGCGGATATTTGGCGTCGGGATCAGGGCTCGCCTCGCTCCAATGCTCGTCGGCAATCCACTGTACCAGTCCGAATCCCGGCTTGGCTTTGGTCGAGAAAGGATGCGCATCGTACATGATGAGCGATATCTTGCCTTGTCCCTGGAAGAAGGCTGAGCAGTCGAAGCCCTTGTATTTGAGCGAGAATCCGAATCCGTATATGATTTCAGGGATTGTCGGGTTGCCATTCCAGCACTTGTCGTTGTCGTCGATGACTTCGTCATTGTTCAGGTCCTTGTATTTAATGTCGCCGGGTTGGAGCGGATAGCGGGTCGCGTAGACGCTCTTGGGTGACGAGGCGATATCCTTCTCATCCCGATAGAGTCCCTCGGCGATCAGACAGTTAATCGAGTTGATCGGGTGTCCTTTCTTGTATTGGTAGCCCCACTTGTATTGGGGTTCGTCCATCGAAACGATCTCGTTGTGGGCGTAGGTGAACGTACCGCGCAGCGAGAGGATCAGGTCTTTGGAGAAAGCTTTGTTGTAGTCGATCGAGATGTCTACGCCGCGGTTGTCCACCTTGCCAATGTTGCCCCAGGGAGTGATGCCCGACATGCCGAACGACGAGGGCAGTGACGAACGCTGCATGAAGATGCCCGAACGTTTCTCCTTGAACCAGTCGAAGATGATGTTCAGGCTGTCGAACAGACCAATCTCCACGCCGATGTCAAGCTTGTGGCTCTCCTCCCAGGTAGCATCTTCATTGCCGTAGATCGAAAGGATGGGACCCCATTTTTGGTCGAAGTTAGTTCCGATCATTACGTCGTACATCTGATCCATAGCTACGGTGCTTAGGTAGGGAAAGCGGTCCTTGTAGTTCGATGAGATTACGTCGTTGCCAACCAGACCGTATGAAGCGCGCACCTTGAAGAGGTTGACCTTATCTTTGATCCCCTTCCAGAAAGGCTCGTTCGAGATCACCCATCCGCCGGCGATCGAGGGGAAGAATCCAAAGCGTTTGCCCGGAGCGAAATTCTCCGAACCGTTGTAACCGAAATTGGCTTCGATCAGGTAGCGCTTGTCGAATCCGTAGGTAACACGGCCCGCGAGGCCCTGTTGCCGGTAGGGCAACGAGGCATACTCCTCGGCATCGGAAATATTCATGTTGCGCTCTTTTTGATGGTAAACAAACGTTGCGCCCACGTCATGCTTCTTATTGAAAGTGCGTGCATAGTCGAGTTTGACCTGGAACGCCAGTTCCCGGTAGCCATCGCGACCGCGGCTGGTTCCCAGATAGGTTGTGCCGGTATTAGTCGAGGAGCTCGTGTAGCTGTAATTGCCGTCAGCGTCTACGTCGTAGCTAGAGAGTTGATACATGAACGGCGTGAACGAGCGGTTGACAGCCGAATAAACGCGGTTATAGAATGTGGCCATGCCGGTTAGGCTCAACCCTTTGGTGACGAAGTCGAGGTTCTGGCAGACGGTCAGTGCCGAGGTGAAATGGCCACGGAACTTATCGCTGTAACCGCGGCAGAGCTGGGCGTAGGGGTTGATGAAAGTGTTGCCATCCCAAGCGTTCGCGGTGCCGAAACGCACGAACGTGTCAGTCTCCTCGCCGGGTAGCGTGGCCGGAAATTCGCAGGGCAGGGCCGAAAGCGCATAGGTGAAAAGCGAACCAACGCTTTCGATGGGTGCATGATTGTAGTGCAGCTGGGTGTTCATCTTCAGCGATACGCGCGTGGTTTTGGTGGCGTCGGCCGAGACGTTGGCTTGGAAAAGGTATTTCTGCGAATTGATGTTTGTGTCGAACTTCGAGGTGGAGGGGGCGCGCATGATACCGTTCTCATTAAACGCCGAGGCATTGAGGAAATAGTCGATCTTCTTGGCCCCGCCCGTCATGTTGAAGTTGAAGTTCTGGTTGAAGGTGCTGTTTTTGAAAAGCATGTCGTACCAATCTACGTTGGGATAAACGTAGGGATCGAGCCCCAGTTTAGTGCCCATGATTTTTTCGCGGCTATAACGTGGATTCTCGCCGCGCGTGGCACAGGCCTCGTTGTAGGTCTCCATGAAGGTTACACCGTCGGCGATCTTAGGAATGCGTGTCGGGGCCGACACGCCCAACTCAGCCCGCACGTTAACGGTCATCTTCTCCGAATCGCGGCCATTCTTGGTGGTGATGAGCATCACGCCGTTGGCGCCGCGTGATCCGTAAAGGGCTGTTGCCGTGGCGTCCTTGAGCACCGAGAACGATTCGATGGTCTCGGGCGGAATGTTATTGAGCATCTGATTTGTGATCTCCACGCCGTCGAGGATCAGCAGCGGCGACTGTCCCGATCCGAAGGTCGAGATTCCGCGGATCCAGAAATTGGCGCCGTCGGCGCCCGGCTCGCCCGATTTCTGCACGGCGATCACGCCGGCGATCTTGCCGCTGAACGAGGTCGAGAGGTTGCTCGACGAGGTTTGCAGGTCGCTCGGCTTGACCGACTGCACGGCGCCCACGAGCGACTCTTTCTTCTGCACGCCGAAGCCGACCACCACCACGTCTTCGAGTTTGTTCGAAGCGTCGGCCAGCGTGATGAGTTTGAAGAGGTGGATGTCCCGGACGGAAATTTTCTTGGTGTCGTAGCCCAGGAACGAAACGGTGACCGTCTTGGCCGAAGCGGGCACGGTCAGTTTGTAGTTGCCGCCGGCGTCGGTGGTCGTGCCGACGTTCGTGCCATCAACATAGATGTTGGCTCCGACGATGGGCTGGTTGTCGGCCGAGGAGATGACCGTTCCGGCGACGGTCATCTCCCCGTTCGGGGCCGTCGGGGCGGAGACCGGCGAGCGGCGGGAGATGGTGACCAGTTTCCCCCCCCCTTTGACGGTATAGCGCAGCGATTTGTCGAGCACCGTGTCGAGCACGGTCTGAAGCGTCGCGTCCTTGAACGTTGCCGTGACCGGCCTGCTGACGTCGACGTCCTCGTTTTCGAAGAGGATCGAGTAGCCGGTTTGCCGCTCCACCTCTTCCAGCACCGTTTTCAGCGGAACGCTCCGGAAGGCTTTGGTGACGGTTTGCGCGTTGAGGGCGACTGTCAGCAGCAGGCACGGGATCAACGCTGCAATCTTCTTGAATAGGAGATTTACATGCATAAGTTTTAAGATTTAGGTTTGTTTGGAAAGAAGTTTTTTCAGGGTTCGGTTTTTCGGGGGCGGCTGTCGACGCGGTAACCGCAGGTGTCGCGCCTGACGCTGATCGGCAGGATGTCGCACAACCCGCCCATGATTGATTCGATGTCCTGCGCCTCGGTGATTGATATGCGGAAGGTCTTGTCGTCGAACGCGTCGGTGCAGAGTTCGATCTTCACGTCGTATTCGCGGGCGAGCCGCCGGAGCAGGGCCGGGAGGGAGATCGCGTCGTAGCGGATGATGCCGTCGATCCAGCTGCGGAACTGGTCGGTGTCGACCTGCCTGCGCGACGCCTCCATCGTCCGGCAGTCGTAGGTGATCAGGTCGCCCGGAACCATCGTTTCCGTGCTGCGGGACGATTCGAATTGCAGCGAGCCTTCCATCAGCGCGGCCAATACGTCGGGGTCTTCGTCGTAGGCCGAGATGTTGAACCGGGTGCCCAGCACGGTGAACGTGCAGCCCCGGGCCTGCACCCGGAAGGGGAGGTGGGCGTTGCGGGCCACCTCGAAGTAGGCTTCGCCCGAAAGGCCGATGTCGCGCGACGAGCGGTTGAAATCCGACCGGTAGTTCAGGGTCGATCCGGCGTTGAGCCACACCTGGCTGCCGTCGGGCAGCGATATGCGGCTGTTGGTTCCCTGGGGAGCCTGTACGGAGAACATTTGCACGGGGTCTTCGGTGTGTATGAGGTGCCGGGTGGTGAAGGCCGAGATCAGGATGAGCACGGCTGCTGCCGCCGAGAACCGCAGCCAGCGCCGGCGGGCGCGGATTCGGTTCTCGCGCCGTTCTATTTTTCCGTTGAGCCGGGCGAGCGAACGGAGGACGTCGGCCGACGGCACGTGCCGTTGTTTCCATTCGCGTTCCCATTCGCGCATCAGGGCGGCGTTTTCCGGCGAGGCGGCGAGGAATCCGAAGAGTTCGCACTCTTCTTCGGGGGCGATGGGTCCTTCGAAATAGCGGACGGCGAGTTCTTTCAGGCTTTCGTTCATGGGGTCGGTTGTTGTACGCATACATACATACAACAATCGGGGCGGATTTTACCCCCCCCCCGGTTCCGGAAAAATTCGCATATTTTTTGAAATTCGCCTCTGGAAGGCTTCAGGACGGCTGGTTCATCAGCCAGGCGAGGATCAGTATTTGCAGGTAAATGGATTGTTCGCGTTCGAGGGCTTCGGCGAAGATGCGCAGGGCGCGCTGGATGTGCCGCTCGACCGTATGCAGGGAGATGTGGAGCCGTTCGGCTATTTCCCGGTTCTTCAACCCCTGGAACCGGCTGAGCAAAAACACTTCGCGGCAGCGTGCGGGCAGCGAGTCCATGATACGCTGTATCTGCTGTTCCAACTCCTGGTACAGGTAGGGATGCCCGTTTTCGGCGAAGGAGAAATCGTAGTTGTAAAGACGCTCCTCCCCGATTTTCGCCCGGGCCAGGCAGCTGATCGTGTATTTGTCGACGATGCTTTTGTGCTTCAGGTAATTGAGGCATCGGTTGCGGGTCATGGCGAACAGCAGCATGCGGGCCTCTTCGGGGTCGAGGGGGGCTTGCCGGTCCCACAGCGCCATGAAGCAGTCGTGAACCAGGTCCTGCGCCTCGATGGGGTTGTTGACGAAACGCAGCGCATAGGCCGTCAACCGGGGTTGGCAGTCGATGTAGAGCCGTTCGAAATCATACCGTTTGGATTCGCTGTGCATTTGTCGGGTCCGTCCTGATGCTTTTTTTGTTTTGGGCGGTTTCCGCCGCTTTTCGGGGGTGAAACCGAGGCAAATATAATCAAAAAAGTAAAAAAATGCCGCAGACGCTCTGAAAACATCTGCGGCATGGGGCGTGTTTCGACGCCGGTGCGGGCTACTTGTAAAGCCCGGTGACGGTGAAGTCGAGTATCTTGCCGAAGCCGTCGAACACCAGCGCGTTCGGCTGGTCGAGCTGTCCGCTGCCGAAGTTGATCTGCGGCACGACGTGTATCTTGTCGTTCCCGTCGTCCTTCGAGGTGACCACCGTCACCGCGCGGCTGCTCCATGCCAGCGAGGCGTTGCTCGGAAGGGTCGACGAGCCGTCGTAGTTCTCCATGGCGTAGTAGCCTTGCAGGTAGAGGCGGGCCAGGGTGATGTGCTCGCCCGCAGGGGCCGTGAAGACGGGCGCCGGGTCGAAATTGACGCTGCCCGTCGTGAAGATCACCTTGTAGATGGCGCTGCGGGTGGCGATGTAGAGGATCGGGTCGAATCGCGAGAAGACGAAGCTCACGGCTTCGGCGATGAGGGCGTTGGCCTCCGCCGGGATTTCGTAGATCAGCTTGGCGGAGGGTGCGCCGGCCGAAGCGGAGTAGTTGCCGAAGGTGTAGAGCGCATGGTTGCCGTCGGCTTTCCGCATCAGCAGGGTGTGGGTGGCGTTGTCGATGCTGATGCCGCCCGCGATGCACCGCAGGCCGGGGGCGTTCCCCGGGTCGAAGGGCGACGAACCCACGCTGCCGCAGGCGTAGAACGTCTGGTTGTAGCCGTAGCAGAACTTGCCCTGTTCCCGGTCGTAGAAGATCGTGCTGGGTTTGCGGGTGCTGCCCGGAGCGGAGTGGGCCGAAACGACGCCGTTGTCGACGGTCATGGTTTCGGTTCCGCTGACGGGCGTCGAGATCCGGCCGCGGCTGAGCAGCGTTTCGTAAATGTCGCCGTCGTTGAGGATCATCGTGCACTGGTAGGTGTTGAGCAGGCTCCGGATGTCGAGCTTTCCGGGCAGGTAGACGAACGCATCCTCCTTATGGCCCAGGATTTCGTAATAATCGGTCTCCACGCGCATCAGGTCGTCGTCGGTCGACACCCAGAGGATGTTTTTCTTGTCGGTTTTGTCGTAGGTGTAGAGCATGTGGGTGACCGCCGAGGGGAACGGACTGCCGTTGCGCCGGCTGATCAGCTCCTTTTCGACGGTTCCCTGCTCCGCGCCCGAGTAGGTCTCGGTCAGCTGCGGGTGCATGATCAGTCCCAGGTCCGAGGTGGTTCCGTCCCGGGTGTAGGCCACCACAAGCCCTTCGTTGAATTGGGCCGTCACGATGAGCGTCCACTTGTACTGGTACTTCAGGTCGTGGGCGGTGTCGGTGACCGTCAGCAGGAACAGGTAGCCTTTCGAGGAGATCGGCAGGTCGATCACTTCGTGGAACTCGCGCGTCGTGGCGAGCGAAATCGCCTCCGAGTCGTTGTCGGTCTGACTCACCGTCCATTCGTAGGTAAGCTCCTCGGGATTCTCCCGGCCGTCTTTGGTGATGCGGATGCCCGTGATGTCGAGCCGTGCGTTGTGCACCACCGTCAGCTGCGAGGCGATGGCTTCCGGCACTTCGATCTCCACGGGCGGGATATGGGTGGTCTGCAACGTGCTTTTGTCGTCGTAGCACGACGCGGCGAGCAGGCCCCAGCCTGCCAGCAACAGATATAGGGTGTGTTTTCTCATGGTCGTTCGTCGTTTACTTGGTGCGGATCGTTACCTCCCGGCCCTTCATGGAGCCTGATTCGTGGATGCGCTTTTGACCGGGGTTGGCGGCCTTCCATTCGTCGTACCAGGCCTGTGCCCTGGCGCGCCAGGCGTCGATGTAGTAGCTGTAATCGGGTCCCCAGTCGGGGAACACCTCCCAGCCGAAGATGTCCAGCAGCAGCTGGTGGCCGGCCTGGCTGTAAGCCTCTGTCGACGAGCTGCCCGAAGAGGCCTCCGATTCGATGAAGGCGTTGTAGGTGGACCACTGCTTGGTCGTCGCGGGCCGCGGCAGCATGTTGTGCCACGAGACGTTGGCTTTCAGGTAGAGGTCCGGTCCCACCCGGAGGTCGGGCGAATCGGTCAGGCAGAGCGTCAGTTCGCGCTGCTGCGTGTCGAGTTCGGCCGATTTGGCGACCTCGATGCGGATGGCGCCGTAGGTCTTCCCGGCCGGAACCTCCGCGCCGAGGATTTCGTACTGTCCGGGCTGTGCCGTAGTTCCCTCTTCGAGAACGCGGACGCCGATTTTCCGGTCGGAGCCGGAGGCCCCGCCGATGAGTTTCACCGGGACCTCGATCACCGCCTCGGCGACCCCTTCGGGCTGCTGCTTGAAGGTCATCGAGGCGTAGAACGTGCTGTCGGAATTCGAGTATCCGGGATATTCGGCTGTTTCGTTGGGCGCAGCCCCCGGGAAGCAGACCCTTCCCTGCGACATGTCGTAGCGTGTCGGGTCGTCCTTTTCGCAGCCGGCCGCCGTCGCCGCGGCCAGCAGTATGCAGATCAGTTTTTTCATGCTTCTCAACAATTAATCGTTCGACTTATTGTACGCGTCCCGACTGTATTTCGAAATCGGGGTAGGGCAGCATGTAGACGGCGTCGTCGATGACCTTGCTGCCGCTCATCACGTCGCTCTGGCGGGGCAGTTTCTCGTAGCCCAGCCGCTTGTAGAAATAGAAGACCACGCCTTCGCAGATGAACTCCTTGCGGTACTCCTTTTCGAGCTGGGCCATCAGGCCCGCCTCGTCGAGGTCGGCATCCAGTTCTTCGTAGACCGCGCGGGCCTTGCGCACCTCCTGCAACAGGCTGCGGGCTTCGCCGAGGTCCTTGTCCGGACCGGAGATGCGGCACTCGGCGGCGATGTAGTACATCTCCGGCAGGCGGATCAGCGGCATCAGGTCCTTGTGGCGGTAGTCGGCGCCCGTCGAGGTCTGCTGATAGAGCTTCGAAGGGGTCTTGGTCCCCTCGGGCCAGTAGTCGGTGTTGTGGTAGAGCTGTTTGTAGCGGCAGTCGGAGATGCCGGCGCCCTTGATTTCGAAAAGATTGTCGGCGACCGAGTTCTTGATGCACAGCGTGCGGTACTGGCGGTCCTGTTCCGAATATTCGCGGTTGAGGTTGCTTGCGATCTTTTTGGCCATGTCCGTGACGCCGAGCGCGAAGATATGTTCGCTCGGGAAGCACATCTCGGTCGTGGGGGCCTTGGCGGAGTCGGTGAACGTGCGCAGCGTCAGCCCGCCGGCGATTCCGACCGATGCCGGGTCGTCGATCACTTCGAGGGCGGCCAGCAACGCGGTGTGTTTGTTTTCGTCGCTGCCTTCCCACATGCAGACGCGCGCCAGCAGGGCCTTGACGGCGAAGTAGTTCAGGTGCATGTAGCGGTAATCGTAGAATTTGTCGACGTTGGCTTCGGTATAGATGCTTTCGGGATACCTAGCCCGGATGGGGTCGATCTCCAGCAGGCGGGCGGCCTCCGTGAGGTCGGCGATCATGCGGCGGAGCGTCTCGGCGTAGGTCAGCTGCGGCGCCGCGTCCTTGTCGACGCTCGTCAGGTAGGGGACCGTGTGACGGCTCTCCAGGTCGGTGCGTCCGGCCAGGTCGCTGCACCCGAACAGGCGTATCAGGTCGAAGTGGATGTAGGCCCTCACGGCGAGCAGTTCGCCCTTGATGATGCGGTAGTTGACCGAGTCGAGTCCGTCCTTCCGGCGGTCGATGTGGTCGAGGACGTCGTTGACGTTGGCGATCACCGAGTAGGATTTCTCCCAGACCTTTTCGATCACTTCGGTGGATTTCGTGGTTTTGTAGTTGTAGCGGTCGAGGTCGTAGTCGTCCGCGGCGGTGTTCTTGCGGGCGTCGTACTGGCGGCCCAGCATTTCGACCATGTGCCACGTCAGGTTTTCGCCGTAGAGGTCGGTTTCGCCCATGGCGAGGTAGCAGCCGATGAGCGTCTGCTGGAAGCCTTCGGCCGAGGAGTAGTGGTCCTCGGCGCGGATTTCCGACGGGGGCGTCACGTCGAGCCAGCTCTCGCACGAGACGGCTGCGAGGGCTGCGGCGGACAGAAGGAGGTATTTGATGCTGTTTTTCATGGCTTCGGTGGTTTGTGTTAGAAGGTTCCGGTCAGCTGGAACGACATGCTCCGTGCGAAGGGATAGGTCGTGCCGCGCTCGATGCGGATCGACGAGAGCGTGGCGATGTTGTTCATGTAAAAGGCCAGCTTGAGCCGCTTGAGGCGGATTTTGCTGATCAGCCGCGGGTTGAACTCGTAATAGAGGCTCAGCGACGAGAACGTCAGCTCGTTGTTGTCCTGCACGAAGCGCGTCGTGGCCCGGGTCTTTTCGTCGTGCTGCTTGCCGTTTTCGTCGGTGTAGGAGCCGAGTTTCTTGAACATGGCGTTCTGGCCCGGAGTCTGCCAGCGGCCGTAGAGCACGCGGCGGTCGACGTTGTAGTGGATGTCGACGTTCTCGACCT
>ULUX01052556.1_pt1 | contig 16130 bp, 21 predicted proteins | sample 1958961 | NCBI WGS metagenome assembly ULUX01 (sample SAMEA4835773, study PRJEB28245) | human gut metagenome | biome: gut microbiome; material: fecal sample | place: Denmark | collected 2008 | reverse complement strand
CCGGCAGATTCAGGGTAATCACAGCCGGTCTGCCAAGGCCCTGTTTCCGGCGGACGATCAGGCCGCAGGATTCCAGTTCGTGAAATGCCCGCGTCGTTACCTGTCTGCTTCGGTGAAGTTTCGCTTTAGCGTCCTCCACAGTGAAGTACAGACGAATCGTTCCATCTGTTTCGATGTAGCCTTTCTTTCTGGAAATCCCCGCCCGGTTCAAAAGCAGGGCGTACAGCACCTTGGCGTCATTGGATAAGTCCAGAGGGATAAGGAAACGGGGGAAAATGATGAAAGACGAAATATTGGTATCTGTTTTGTATGGAACCATAAATTCTCCTTCCTATCCATCCATCGCTGTGATAGATAGATTGATATTGACTATTTTGTATTTAACTCTTTTTTATTAACTACCGTCTAAATCCGGGCTGTCTGAGAGGCAGGAAAGCCATGGACTGAAATACAGGATATGGGCGCTCCAGAGCGTCAGATTTGCCGTGTCCTGGAATCCCGAATACGGAAAATCCCAATACGGACGGTTAGAAGCTCGTTCTGGGCGGGTATAAGGGATTTATTCCTCTATCCCGTTGACCGGAACTTGCAAAGCCCACAGAATCAAGGCTTTTTCATCCCTAATTGTCCGCAGGCAGCCCGCCTTTTCCGGTCACTGGCTGTTTTCTGCCTGCGGTGAACGATGGCAGCACAGGACTTGCAGTATTTTGCCCGGTTGGAACCGGGAAGAAAGGGCTGGCCGCAGACAGCGCACCGTTTGTGTTCTTTCCGATAAAGCAAAGCAGTCGCCAGGGGTTCATCTAAAGGCAGGACAGCGGTACGAAACCAGTTGCATAGCAGGGAGTAGGAAATACTCTGCACACAGACGCATTCTTCTCCATCGTCAAGGGCAAGGCAATTCCCGCTCTCATAGTTACAGCACAGGTGAACCAGCTTTCTTGCCCTGCGGTACTGGGAATATGTCATCACGGGGATTTTCTCTTTGATTTCTATCACCTCCTTTCAGACGGTCAAAAAATATCCCTTTAATATTCATTTCATTTTTGAGGGGGGTTTTACGGGGGTTCAGCAGAAAAATTTAAAAATGTCTCTCTATTAGTCGTGACATTTTTAAGGGTATTTTTATAGGTGTTTCCGCAAAAAAATACCATCATGGATTTTGTGAACCATGATGGTATTTCTCAGATTTCAAATTTATAGCCGATGCCATAGACGCTTTTCACATAGTCCGGCACATCCGGCGCAACCTTTATTTTCCGCCGCAGGTTACTGATATGGTTGTTGACAGCCTTGCGGGAATAGTAGGTGTAATCCTCCTGCCAGACCAAGTCCAGAATCACTTCATAGGAGTACACACGTCCGGGGTGCTGGATGAGCAACGAGAAAATATCAAATTCCTTGACCGTCAGCGGGATTACCTGGCCCCGCACAGTGACAAGGCGCTGCTCCAAGCAGAAGTACAAATCACCTTCCCGGATTTCCGTCAGGGATTGGTCCGGCGTGTTTTGCTTTTCTTGAAAAAAGGAGAAGGGGACATCAACCGGAATATTGCCAGCCTCATAGTCACGAACAAACTGCGTCAATTCCTTTTTCTGATTGGCATTGAGCAGCATGAACAGCTTTTCGCCAATTTTTCTGCCGGAATCTTTTAAATCCAGTACGACTAATTTCCCATCTTGTCACCACCTCCTTCAAATGGTTTCTTTTTCAACTAGTGTAGAAGCTTGCTTTTCAAACTTCGTAAAAAATCCGGTGGAAGCCAGCCCAATCAAACACACAATAAAACCGCTTGGAATTAGTACCCAATAGGCGCTGCCCACAAATTGGTCGAACAAGGCCCCGTAAACAATCTGTCCTATCGGCTGCGCACACATAGAGAGCGTAAATACATAGGACATCACCTTGCCCATCAAATGATCCGGTGTTCGTTCCTGTATGATGGAAATGGCATAAGTGGAAAACAAACTACATCCAAGCTGGCAAGCGCAAAACATGATGAGCAAAATCAGATAACGGGGAAAAGCACTTACCGGCAGCAGGAAAGCAATACCGCACGGAATGAGGCAGATCCCAAAGGATACGAAAACGATGGCAAGATGGCGCACCCGCAGCTTTTTCGCTAATACCACGACGCACAGACTTCCCAAAACAGACGCAACACCCATGGCACTTTCCGCAATGCCATAATGAGTTGCTGAAAGTCCCAACACGGTACGTACCAAATAGGGAAAGCCTACCACAGCAGTGCCCGCTACAAACAGGCTCACGGCCGCTGCCAACAGAAGAAGTTTCATAATACCAGGCTGTTCCCGGTGCAAAAAGTGCATACTGACAGAGAAATCTTCTTTGATGATTGCGCTAATCCCCATTTTTTGTTCGGGCTTTTTGTAATCCAGCCGGATAAAGCATTCAAGCAGTGCAGTTACAAAGAAGCATACTACCGCAGCATAAAATACTGGACGGATTCCAAATGCGGTATAAAATACACTGCCCAAAAACGGCGTAACCAAGGAAGCAATCGAAGCCACCTGATTGACGATGGCATTCCCTTTTACGATGTTATCTCCAGACAGCATTTGCGGGACACAGGCTTGTACAGTGGGTGATTCAAAAGCGCCCAATACCGACAAAATAATCAGCAAGGCACCGATGACAAAAATATCCTGCCCGAGCGCCATAGCAAAGCTGGCAATCAGTACAGACAGCCCGGAGAGAGTATCCAGCGCGACCATGATATTGCGGCGGTTTGCCCGGTCTGCGAGGATTCCGCCAAAAGGAGACAGCAAAATCGTAGGGAGCAGAGCCAGTGCCAACAGCCCTGCAAAAATAGAAGCTGATCCGGTTTGCTCTAATACATACATGGACAGAGCAAATTTCAGCGTATAATTTCCAATCAGAGAGCTGATCTGACCTAAAATCAAAAAAGTAAAATTATGGGTAAAAAGTTTTGGCTTCATTGCTTCCTCCTAAATACCAAAATCCTTAATAGCTCTGCCGCAAGACCAGCAATGCCTACTCCGATGCACCACATAGCGGCTGTTCTGTATCCTTTGTCTGCAAGATGTTTTGCGCTAAACAAAAGTCCGATTTCAGCAGCAATGGAAGTACCTCTTGTGGCAAAACGAAACAAGGGGCTTTTGTCGTATTTACGGGTAATCCCTTTGTCTAAGTAATCTGCAGCAGTTTCAACCCGGTGTTCAAACCGTGCAGCCATATCCTCAACTTTTTGATTAAATTCTTTTTCTGTCATTATCTATACCTCCATATTTTCTACTTGATAAAACATACTTCTCACAGCTACCATTGTGAGGATTGCTGCAACACCCAACAGAATAAAAAGCACTGGACGGAAAGAGAACGCTGCCGACAGCACTTGACATAGGATTGTTGCAGTAATGACCGCCGTTACAATCGTTACGGGAATCGATTTTTTCAGAAATCCAATCCATATCGACAAAAGTGCCACAGCGCCAGCCAAAAGAGAATGGCACAGGAGGAAAAGAAAAGCCCATCCTATCGTTTCCCATGTGAGATGGTCAACACATAAGGGAAACAAGCTCTCGCTAAAGAAGAACATACCGCCTGTTACAATTCCACACAGCAGCATGGCGGCAACCGGATAGCAAAAAACCAGGCATAGCTTTGCGCCCATCATCTTTTTCCGGCTGATCGGATAGGAGAATAATAAAATCACCTTTGCTCCGCTATATTCCTCTATGACAAACCGTGTCCCCATCACCGCACCTAAAATCCCAAAGGTGGCCATACTTACAAGGTGATTCAAGTTAAACAGAAAGTCATAGGAAGAAAACATTGCAATGTCGGCTTCCGTTGGATCAATAAAAGGAATCGCAGCCATAAAATAGTGAAAAGCCAACAGGATAAAACCACAGATCAGCACTACAATATGGTAAGGACGCAGGCGATTTCGCTTAACTTCCAAAGATATGAGTTTATTCATGGAGCTGCCCTCCTTCCATCACGCCGATCAGATAATCTTCTATATCGCATGGATGATTTCTGCGGATTTCTTCGGTATCCTCCTCCAGAACAAGCCTTCCATCTGCAATTACCCCGATACGGTCGGTAACTTGCTGCACTTCGGATAAAAGATGGCTGGATAGCAGAATCGTCATCCCGTCCTGATCGACAAGCTGGCGAAACAGGAGGCGCATCTCTCTCATTCCTACAGGGTCAAGTCCATTAACCGGCTCGTCTAAAATCAATACCTCCGGTTTATGAACAATAGCGCGGGCTATTGCCAAACGCTGACGCATTCCCAAAGAAAATTTACGGACGGGTTGTGTACCTGTGCCGGGAAGCCCTACACGTTCAAGCGCCGGTTCCACCTCCATGTTTTCAAGCCCCATATATGCCAAATGAAAAAGCAGATTATCGGTAGCCGATAAATGTTCGTAGAATACAGGGGCTTCAATCAAACTTCCGGTATGTTTTAGAATTTTGGCGTTCTCTTTCACACTGTCCATACCGAGAACAGTAGCAGTCCCGGTTGTTGGTTTGAGAAAACCAAGCAGCAATTTGAACATGGTGGTTTTCCCGGCTCCGTTCTTCCCAAGAAAGCCGTAGACCATCCCTCGTTCCACTGAAATTCGGCAGTCCCTGATAACCTCTTTCCCGGAAAAGTTTTTGGTTATCCGGCCTGTAGAAATCATGATTTCTTTCATTGCGTCCTCCTTTTCAATACCATACGACGGTATGTATAACTATAAAGAAAATACGGCATCAATACAATACCGGTCGAATGAATGTATATCTCTAAAATAAAATTGCCTTGCGGCAACTTTATTTTTCATCTGGCATTTTTTCAAAAAATTCTTCCACCAAAGCATAGATAGAATCGTCCATAAGTGGTACACCCATCTTCTCCAGCATATCACCAAGAAAACGAAACTTGCGCTTCATTCCTTCTTTATCCGCAGGAAACACAGATGGCAGTAGCCATAAGCTGGTGAGCAATGGCATTAGTTCCGCAATTTCTTTGGCATACTCGGTATGCAGAGAGCCATCCTTATTTCCTTCTTCCAGCAGTTCTTGATAATATGGGGTTAAAATACGCCGGTTGGATTCAATCATCTCTACCAGTAGCCGGGGATTCCTCGTAAGCGGAATCGACTGTATGGTCATGCTGGTCCGTTCTTCATCCGATTGATTCAGCCGGATGGCCTCACGCAACTTTTGCAGGCCGTTCAAATCTGAATGTTTTCGAACTTTCTCAAAAGGATTATTTGCAGAAAACATCCGGTCACCCACTGCGTCCATAATTTCTTCTTTTGATTTGAAATGATGATAGACGGCTCCTTTGGATAAGCCGTCCAAATGATCGACAATATCTTGAATAGTGGTATTATCATATCCTTTTTCTAAAAATAGCCGCTGGGCCACATCAAGAATTTTTTCCACGGTCACTTCAGGGTATTTGTTCCGTGCCACATAACCTCCCCCTTCCTTTAACATACGATTAGTATGTATTTATTATATCGGACAGAGGTTTCTTTGTCAAGATACGTTCGGTTGGTATTATTCATCTTTGAGTTTTACAGCTTAATTACTGAAAGTGTTATAGAATCCAGATAGTTTAGGCGGTTACCACCGCAGTTAGTTGAGAACTATGGAAAAATGTGTTATAATAATTTTATAATGCTTTTTTACGACAAGTGAAAGTGACATTGTACAGCAAAGCCTTTCTAAAATTATCTGAATGGCAGCGATTCAAGTAATGTGAAGCACTCTGCCAATTTGGAGTGCTTTTGTTTTACTCTATTACATGAAAGGGGCTTATATATGGCAACTAGTATTTTTGTTTATAATTTGACTCCTTCTACGTCTAAATTGGCAGCGGATATCTACAAAACATTATCTAATATTCCTGATGATGGACCAAACTATTTTAATTTACAGTTGTTAAATGAAAATGAGTTATCAGGTGAATACGTCATTGTACAAACAGTAGAAGAATCATTTTATAATCCCATTGACCGAGTTTTTGAACAACGAAAGGCGTCAAAAGCAACTATTGTTGGTTTTACTATTTGCAATGATTATTTAGAAATTTGGGGAAATAGAACAAACGCAAACAAATTGATATTTGCTATTTCATCTGCAACACAAAACAAAGTTTCGATAAACGCAGTAAACATTTCTATCGAAAATATTATTAGTAAGCTTCAAACTTATAAGGTGAAGGTTTCAAAAGTGTGTTTTGAAGATTTTTTATTTTCGGAAGATATCGTAGGAAATTTTACTGTTGATCTATCAACATATGGTGACGTGTTTGCAGTCTTAAAAAAATACAAAGAGAAAATTGCAAGAATGACAGCTATTCTGCCTTGTGAGGGAACGTCGCTTAAAATAACTTTTTCTTCTAAAGGTTCCGTAATGGTATATAAAACACGCGACTCTTTTGAAGACGATATGCTGGATATGCTTCATGCGATCTTATTGAAGTGAGGTGTATGATATGGGCGAATTAAGTCAGACGATCGGTAAAAAACTTGAAAATTTTGGAAACACCTTGTTTGCAAATCTCGGGTGGGAAATGCTTGCACAAGATTTGCCAATAGATTGCACACGCTCTACCCATAAAAGTCCAACAGCAAAATCTGGAGAGAAAAAGACTCATGGAATTGATATTTTGCAGAGTTTTTATAATCCATTTTCGGCGCGCAACGAAGCTGTAATTATTGAGTGTAAAAACCATCAATGGAAAGACTTCATTCCAAGCAATTTAAATCAATGGATTGAAGAACTATTGAATACGATAGAATGCGCAAGCACATCACCTAAAGCTGCCCCATATTTAACTGATACTACATTGACAACAGGAATTTTGCTTTTTAATTCAAGCGATAATTTGTACGATCATGTAAAAGCAACTGATACCTTAAAAAAGATTACAATACCAAGACGTCGTACGCCAACGATGTTGTATTTGGCAGATACTGGAAGACTGGAAAAATGGTTTTCGCTTAACAATGAGATAACACGGATTAAAGAGCAAAACAAAGAACATAATTTTGGCATAATCTATCCGTCGGTAAGTGGCTCGCAATGGGATAGGCAGAATATTATTATTCCAAGCTACTTGTTTTCTGACTACATTTTTGCAGGCTACACGAAAATAAATGAACATGAAAATGGAACAGAAAAAGTAGATGTGAAAGCCGTTTTCTTTTTTGATACGATTTCAGAGGATTCAATGCTATATTTGTTAAATATGATCAATGTCTTACAATTTGAGTCCCGAACAGAACGCAAGCAGGAAGTCCATATTTACTTCTTTCCAGAAAAAGCGGATGACAAAAAACTTATTGAAGATTACTTCACAAAAATTGTATTGCAATCAAAGCCACAATATCAAATAAGAATTTTGGACAATAGACGTTTATCGCCTGTTACTTAAAAGGGGGGAAAACAATATGGCTATACAGGAATATGTATCGGGAGAAGAATTTAAAAAGCTCATCGATGATAAGATCATAAACGCAAATAGCGTAAAATACATAATCAAAAAACGTGGAATATTTCCCGTATGTACAAGCCCGACAGCTCTGTCCGACCTTGTTCATACAATCTTTTTTGGCTCTGGCATGATGACAGAAGTCCATCAGGCTATGAACGTTGAACAAAACAACATGAAATCTACGGTTGTTGTAATTAGCCCTAAGATGACCAGTACTGATATTGATTTTATAACTGGACTTTCTGATGAATTTGTTAGATTACAAAGACTTCCATCATCACCGTACGAACTGAAAAATATTTGCAAGGATGATGGTGCATTATCACTCCAATATTGTTATGAGAAGCAACAAAGAGGTCGTATGCGATTGGCCGATACAAAGGAAGTAACATTAGATGTCAGAATTACCCCACTCTCAGATGGTAAATATAAGGTCAATATTCGTCACGAAGGAATATCGGAGTCAAAACAATTTGTTTCTTTGTTGGAAGATATGGTGAAACCATCTGAAGAAGAGCAGATTTTCAGCATTAAAAGAATTACTTTAAGTAGTCTGCAAAAGGCGAACAAAGTCGATTTCTTTGATAATTTTGGCGCTTACTCTCATAAGGATTGGTATCTCGTAGATATCACTAATGTTACTTTAAATAAAAACGAATTTGTTATTGATGATGATGCTGACGAAGCTATGACGGAACTTAGAGAGAATGAGCCAACTGGAAAACTAACAGGAATAAGTTCAGCAGTACTGACAGGCGGCGGTTTGAGAAATAACGACTTCGTAAAAGAATGTATGCAGCAAAATTTTATTTTCTCAAGTATGCGGTATAAATTTCAACACAAATCCCTGCCAATTACCGTTGAAATAGACATTACGTTTAAGCAGACTGACTTAAAAATCAATATTACACGAACTTGGCGAACAGAAGATGATGGAAAAGACTATATTACCCCCTTGCCAGGTAGTGAGCAAGATGAATATATTGATTATTTTCAAAATGTTGCTTATTCGGTATATTCTGAGCTTTTGGCAAAACAGAGAGCGGGAGTTGAAGTTTTGAATAAAGACAAATAATTTTTTTGAGTCTGCGTTACAGATGGTACTTAAACAGGAGAATTGCCATGGGATACGGATGCTAATAACCTCTAAAAAGCCTGCCTTTTCAGGGGTTAAGATGTACTTATTCAAAGTTCACACAGGCAGAATTTTTGGCATGGTTTCATTTCGCAAGCAATGCAAACATATACATGTTTTGCAATTTTGGCCGGATTGCACCGGTCAAAATGCGTGTTGAGGGACAACCCCCAAGCCCCCAAGATCGCCACCTTTGATGACGGCCACGCGTCCTGCGGACGCTGAAAGGTGAAATAAACAAAAGAAAAACTCTATGCAAATGATTCGTTCATTCACATAGAGTTTTCTTATTTCCCGTTCACTTGGCATAGGTCAGTATTTTTCCAATACTTCTTTATGCTCCTCTGCCTTTCGGCAGGGGACCTTTCTTTTCCACTACACCAGTTGGATGATTGCCATCTCCGCGCCGTCACCACGGCGGGGACCCATCTTCAGCACCCGGGTGTAGCCGCCGTTACGGTCGGCATACTTGGGACCGATCTGGTCAAACAGCTTCTTGGCCACATCCTCCTTCGTCAGGTAGGACAGAACCCGGCGATAGTCCGCCAGGGTATTCTTTTTTGCCAGGGTAATCATCTTCTCGGTCATAGCGGCGACCTCCTTCGCGCGGGCGTAGGTGGTCTTGATCTGCCCATTCTCCAGCAGATAGGTGGTCATGGCGCGCAGCATAGCGCGGCGCTGATCGCTGGGCCTGCCCAGCTTACGGTACGTTGCCATTGTAAACTCTCCTTCGACCTCACACGGTGAGATCCTAATAAATTCGTTCTGGCACTCCGCTTCCAGAGACTTTCGTGGGCGGTATGGAACGTTACATACATCCGCCCTGCCACCGGGGACTCAGCCCCTGCTTTTACTGTTGTGCCCCACAAAAAGCCGGCGCAAGCGGATTTTGTGGGGAGAGAAGGCGCAAGGAAGGGAACACAATTTTCGCTGTCAGGCGGAAACGCAGTTAACCGGACTTTGCGCCTTTCGGGGCCCCGCGCAGACCCAGCCACAGCGGTCTGCGTGGGGAAAGGAGCCGCAGCGGAATGGATGAGCTTTCGCCCGTAGGCGGAAGCGAAGGATATGAAGCTTGTGGCGACGCTGTCACGCTGCGCCTGCTCACGACGGCTCCGCGCTTCTCGCTGTCATGCTCGGGCTGGGCACATGGCCGGGTCGATAAGCCGTCCGACTCCGGGCAAACCCGGTTCGGCCCTTGGCCGCACCTGGGCTTTGCCCATCCGCTTCCGTCTTATCCCCCCTATGTGCCTGCCCTCACACTTCTTTAGTTATTATCGTCGCTGGCCAGAGACAAGCCCATCATGGCCAGCTTATTGATGACCTCTTCCAGGCTCTTGCGGCCCAGGTTGCGCACCTTCATCATCTCTTCCTCCGTCTTGGAAATCAAATCCTCCACGGTATTGATGTTGGCCCGCTTCAGGCAGTTGAAGGAACGTACCGAAAGATCCAGCTCCTCAATGGTCATCTCCAACACCTTGTCCCGCTGTGCCTCCGCCTTCTCCACCACAGTGGCCTTAGAGCCCATGGTTTCGGACAGGTCGGTGAACAGGGTGAAGTGATCCACCAGGATGCGAGCTCCCAGAGACACCGCGTCCCGGGCGGAGATGGTTCCGTTGGTCCACACCTCCAAAGTGAGCTTATCATAGTCGGTGGCGTCCCCCACACGGGTATTCTCCACAGTGTAATTGACCTTTTTCACCGGGGTATAGACAGAGTCCACAGGGATCACCCCAATGATGGTCTGGGCAGGCTTATTCTTATCCGCAGTCACATACCCCCGCCCCTGGGACAAAGTGAGCTCCATATTCAAAGCGGCGTCTGGTCCCAATGTGGCAATGGGATGCTCTGGATTGAGCACTTCCACATCACTGTCTGCCTTGATATCGCCAGCTGTAACAACGCCTTCGCCAGAGGCCTCAATGTAGACCGTCTTGACTCCTTCGCTGTACAGCTTGGCAATAATCCCCTTGACATTGAGCACGATCTCCGTTACATCTTCCTTGATCCCAGGAATCGTGCTGAATTCGTGCTGGACGCCGGCAATCTTAATGCTGGTAACTGCAGTGCCGGGAAGAGAGGACAACAGAATGCGGCGCAGGGAGTTTCCAATGGTTGTACCGTACCCCCGCTCCAGGGGTTCCACCACATATCTGCCGTAGGTATCATCCCCGGCATTTTCAATACACTCAATACGCGGCTTCTGGATTTCTACCATATCGTGTTTACCCTCCTTTTACTGTGGCATGGTCTGCCAGAACTGGCTGCGGTATCGCGAGGGCTGCTGCATTACTTGGAATACAGCTCCACGATGAGGTTAACGGACACATCGAAATCCAGGTCATCCCGGCCAGGCATGGCAACCACCTTGCCCTCCAGGGGAGCACTCTTACTCTTTTCCAGCCACTTGGGCGCGGCCACAAACTTGTCGTCCTCCACCAGCTTCTTGAACTTGACGGAAGAGCGGCTCTTATCCCGCACAGCCACCACGTCGTCCAGCTTCACCAGGTAGGAGGGGATATTCACCCGCTTGCCGTTGACGGTAAAGTGGCCGTGGTTAACCAGCTGCCGGGCCTCCCGGCGGGTGCTGGCCAGGCCCAGGCGGAACACCACATTGTCCAGGCGGCGCTCCAGCAGGGTCATCAGCTCATCGCCGGTGTTGCCCTTCATCCGGGCGGCCTTCTCATAGTAAGAGCGGAATTGCTTCTCCAGCACACCGTAGATGAACTTGACCTTCTGCTTCTCGGTCAGCTGAAGGGCGTACTCGCTCTTCTTGCTCCGGCGCTGGGGGCCGGGGTGGCGGTTGGTCTGCTTGTTGATGCCCATCACCGCGGGAGAAATCCCCAGTGTGGCGCAACGCTTCAGATAGGGCTGCATATTTTTAGCCATAATGGTTTTCCTCCTTCCAGATTACACGCGGCGGCGCTTGGGCGGACGACAGCCGTTGTGGGGAACGGGGGTCACATCCTTGATCAGGGTGACCTCCAGACCCACGGCCTGAAGCGCCCGGATGGCGGCCTCGCGGCCCTGGCCGGGACCCTTCACGTACACTTCCACGCTCTTCAGCCCACACTGCTCGATGGCGGCGTTGGCGGCGGTCTCAGCGGCGGTCTGGGCGGCGAAGGGGGTGGATTTCCGGGAGCCCCGGAAGCCCATCTCACCGGAGGAAGCCCAGGACAGGGCGTTGCCCTGCATATCGGTGACGGTGATCATGGTGTTGTTGAAGGAGGAGCGGATGTGAACCTGACCCTTCTCCACATTCTTGCGCTCACGACGGCGCTTGATTACTTTCTTTGCGGTAGCCATGTGTCAATCCCTCCTTACTTCTTCTTGTTGGCCACGGTGCGCTTGGGACCCTTGCGGGTGCGGGCGTTGGTCTTGGAGCGCTGGCCACGGACGGGCAGGCCCTTGCGGTGGCGGACGCCGCGGTAGCAACCGATCTCAGTCAGCCGCTTGATGTCCATCGCCACGTTGCGGCGAAGATCGCCCTCCACCACATACTCATGGCCGATGATCTCACGCAGCTTGGCCTCCTCCGCGTCGGTGAGGTCCTTCACGCGGGTATCGGGGTTGATGCCCGCCTTCTCCAGAATCTTGTTGGCGCTGGTGCGGCCAATCCCGTAAATATAGGTGAGTCCGATCTCGACTCGCTTTTCCTTCGGCAGATCAATGCCGGCAATACGTGCCATATTCCTCCTGCCCCTCCTTTAACCTTGTTTCTGCTTGTGCTTGGGGTTTTCGCAAATGACCATAACTTTGCCCTTGCGCTTGATGATCTTGCACTTCTCGCACATGGGCTTGACAGACGGTCTGACTTTCATATCAATTAACCTCCTGTAAATGCCTTGATGGCCCCCATACCGGCGGAGGCAAGGCCCCGGCCGGCACAGGTCGTGAATATCTTCTGCTATCTTGTGCCGCACCCGGCGGCAATGCTTGACCTGATGATTATTTCGAGCGCCAGGTGATGCGACCCTTGGTCAGGTCATACGGCGACATCTGCACCGTCACCTTGTCGCCGGGCAGGATGCGGATGAAGTTCATCCGCAGCTTGCCGGAGATGTGCGCCAGAATAATGTGGCCGTTTCCGATGTCCACATGGAACGTGGTGTTGGGCAGGGCCTCAGTGACAACTCCCTCCAACTCGATCATATCGTCCTTTGCCAAAGCGTCATACCTCCATTTCCTCCCGAAAGGCCGCCAGGGCCGCCCGGAGCTCTCGGTCCCGGACAGGCAGGCCGGTTCGGACTTTTTCCATCGCCGGGTGTTCCCACTCTCCCGCAAGGAGCACGTGCTTGGCCCGTTTCCGCTTGGGGTGGTCCACCCGCCGCCGCTTCCCGTCCGCCAGCAGCAGCCAGCCGCCAGCCTCTTCCAGCACGCAGAACAGGCGGCCGCTGTCCCTGCCCCGGCAGGCGCGGACGATTTGGGCTTTCCGGAAGCTCATGCTAATCATCCTCACAGGTCGTAAGGATCTCCGGCTCGCCCTCTGTGATGAGAATGGTATTCTCGTAGTGGGCGGCCAGGGAACCGTCCTGGGTGACGGTGGTCCATTTGTCCTGAAGGATCCGCACCCGCCAGTCCCCCTGACACACCATGGGCTCCACCGCAATGGTCATGCCCGGCTGGAGGCGGGCACCGTGGCCAGCGGGTCCATAGTTGGGTACCTCAGGCGCCTCGTGGAGCTTGGCGCCCACGCCGTGGCCCACAAAATCCCGGACCACGGAGAAGCCGTTGGCCTCCACATACTGCTGCACTGCGTGGGAGATGTCGGACACCCGCTGCCCTGCCCGGGCGAACCGGATGCCCTCCCAAAAGCTGTGCTCAGTGACCTCCATCAGCCTCCTGGCCTCGTCGGACACCTGGCCACAGGGAAAGGTAGCCGCGCAGTCGCCGTGGAAGCCGTCAATATACGCCCCCACGTCCACGCTGACGATATCCCCCTCCTGGAGTACGATCTTCTTGGAGGGAATGCCGTGAATCACCACGTCGTTGACGGAGATACATGCAGATCCGGGAAAGCCTCCATATCCCAGAAAGGAGGGACGCGCGCCCCGACTCTCAATATACTTACGTACCGCAGCGTCAATCTCCAGGGTAGTCATGCCGGGTCGTACCAGTTCTCCCGCCAGCTTGCGCGCTCCGGCGGTGATTCGCCCGGCCCTGCGCATACAGTCCAGCTCTCTGGACGATTTCAATGTGATCAGTTCCATCGCTCACAGCCTCAGGGCACTCAGCACCACTTTGGTGGTGGCTTCAATGCTCGGTTGATTTTGTACCGGGCGCAGAATGCCCCGTTGGGCGTAAAACTCCTTGAGCGGTTCAGTCTGGTCGTGGTAGACCCGTAGGCGATGTTTCACCGTCTCCGGCTTGTCATCGTCCCGCTGCTCCAGCTGCCCGCCGCACTTGTCGCACACGCCAGGCCGCCGGGAGGGGGCGTTGTCCACGTGATAGGACGCCCCGCAGCGGTGGCAGAACCGGCGGCCCTCCATGCGCTGCTCAATCTCCTCGTCGGAGATCTCAATGGACAGCACGTTGTCAAAGCAGACCCCCGCCCGCTCCAGGGCTTCGGCCTGGGCGATGGTGCGGGGCACACCGTCCAGGATAAAACCCCTGGCGCAGTCAGGCTGGGCCAGCCGCTGGGCCACGATGTCAATGATGATATCGTCCGGGACCAGTTTACCCGCATCCATATAGCGTTTGGCCTCCAGGCCCACCGGCGTACCTTCCTTGGCGGCGGCACGCAGGATATTCCCCGTGGAAACGGTGGGGATGCCCAGTCGCTCGCTCAGGATGGCGGCCTGAGTCCCCTTGCCGGCTCCGGGGGCTCCGAGCATGATCAGCTTCATACTCCTCCCCCTCTGATTACTCCAAGAAGCCCTTGTAGTGACGCATCATCAACTGGGCCTCCAAAGCCTTGGCAGTCTCCAGAGCAACGCCCACCACGATGATGATGGAGGTCCCACCGATGGCCAGACTGCTGCCGGCGCTGGAACCCAGGGCGTTCATGATGTTGCCCGTGATGGCGGGCAGCAGGGCGACCACCGCCAGATAGATGGCGCCAAACAGCGTCAGCCGGGAGATGACCTTCTGCAGGAAGTCCGCGGTGGGCTTGCCGGGACGGAAGCCGGGAATGAAGCCGCCGTTCTTCTTCAGGTTGTTGGACACCTCCACGGGGTTGAACTGGATGGTGTTGTAGAAGTAGCTGAACAGCACGATCAGCAGGAAGTAGACGATAGAGTACACCAGGCCGTTGGAGTCGAAAATGTTCAGGAAGGTATTCCACCCGGACCCTTCCGTCTGGGCGGAAGGCACAAACATGCCAATGGTGGCAGGGATGGACGCGATGGCCTGGGCGAAGATGATGGGCATAACGCCGGACATGTTCACCTTGATGGGAATGTGGCTGGACTGGCCGCCGTACATCTTCCGGCCCACCACCCGCTTGGCATACTGCACAGGGATGCGCCGCTCAGCGTTGGTGATAAACACGATGAAGATGACCAGCAGAAGTATGCCCACAATAATCAGCGGAATGAATGCAGGGTGCAGGGTCAGTGCGCTCTCGCCGCTGGTACCATTGGCCCAATTGGTCACACCATTGATCATAGAGGACACCATTCCAGGGCCGCGGGCCACGATGCCGGCGAACAGGATGATGGAGATGCCATTGCCCACGCCGAACTCAGTGATCTGTTCACCCAGCCACATCACGAAGGCAGAGCCGGCGGTGAAGGCGGCGATGATCACGATGGCAGGCCACACACCCTCCGCAGAAATCACTCCGGCCGAGCGAATCAACGTATAGTAGCCGAAAGCCTGAATCAGGGCGATGGCCACGGTGACATACCGGGTGATGGCGGCAATCTTCTTCTTGCCCTCCTCACCGCCCTCCCGAGCCAGGCGCTCCAGGGCCGGGATGGCAATGGTCAACAGCTGAATGATGATGGAGCTGTTGATATAGGGCTGAATGGACAGGGCAAACACCGTACCATAGGCAAAAGCATCACCGCTCATCACATTGAGCAGGCCAAAAATGCTGGCCGACTGAGCCTCCATATAGGCCTGAAGCGTATTAGAGTCGATGAAAGGCACGGGAATGGCTGCACCTACTCGGAAGATCAGCAGAGCAAAGATGGTAAATAGCAGCTTGTTGCGCAGCTCCTGCACCTTCCAGGCGTTTCGGATGGTCTGAATCATCTCAGATCACCTCCGCCGTCCCGCCTGCCTTTTCGATCTTCTCCTTCGCGGAGGCGGAGAAAGCGGAAGCACGCACGGTGAGCTTCTTGGTCACCTCACCATTGCCCAGGATCTTGACTCCGTACTCACACTTGGAAAGGATGCCCTTTTCCAGCAGGTCGCAAACGTTCACGGTGGCGCCGTCCTCGAACTTGTTCAGGGAAGCCACGTTGACGGTCTCCAACCGCTTCGCGAAGATGTTGTTGAAGCCGCGCTTGGGCAGGCGGCGGGTCAGGGGCATCTGGCCGCCTTCAAATCCAATGCGGACGCCGCCGCCGGAGC
>ULUX01093268.1_pt1 | contig 16132 bp, 19 predicted proteins | sample 1958961 | NCBI WGS metagenome assembly ULUX01 (sample SAMEA4835773, study PRJEB28245) | human gut metagenome | biome: gut microbiome; material: fecal sample | place: Denmark | collected 2008 | reverse complement strand
CCGGTGCAATTCGCAAATAGCCATCTTTATGTAAAAACTTTCTAAGCTTTGTATACTCTGTTGTGGTTCCCCATTTCTCTGTCGGACTAAGAATAACAAGTAATCTCATTCCGTAATCCCATCCATAATTTCAACCGGCAGAATCATAGGCAACTTCAAAATTACTCGTGTATTTCTCCAACTTTCCAGTATTTTCGGGCTTTCCCGCCCATCAACATCTATGTAATTTGCACTTTTTCCTTATTTTTTCCCTTGTGAGGAAGCTATAAGGGAAAAGTGTTGTTTTCGTCTTAATCGTTCCCTACTACCTTATCAAGAAGCCTTGCTGAATTCTTCTTGGCTTCCCTTGTAGCGTGGGCGTAAATATTCATTGTGGTACTTACTGCGGAATGTCCCAAGAGCTCCTGCACATCCTTTGGGGGTGCTCCGTTTGCTAACAGATTGCTTGTGTAAGTGTGTCTTAATGAGTGGAAGTGGAAGTTTTCAAATCCTTTCAGGTGCTTCCTGATTGACCTGCACATCCAGTCCAGTGCTTCCCTTCCTAAGTACATTCCATCCTGTCTGACACACACCAGAGAAATCTCTGTGTAGTCCTCCGGCACTTCCTGTGTTCCGTCCAATGAATACAGTTCGTAGTAAACTCTGTTCTTTTCTCTGACTTCCTTGTAGTAATTCCTCTGATAAAGCTGTCCGTACTGAAAGCGTTGCTTATGCTGTTCCTTTTTCGCCCTTCGTAAGATTTCTGCGAGAGTATCGCCAAAATCCACGATTCTGACCTTTTTACGCTTGGTAGGTCCCCAAGCTCCAGCTTATGCCTTGCATTGTTCCTGCTTAAGCTCCTACGCACCGTCAGATACTGTTCCTCTAAGTTGATGTCATCCCAAGATAACCCGGTCACTTCCCCAATTCGCAGACCTGCATAATAGACTATCTGCACTGCCAACAGTGAGGAGCTTTTCTTTTGGGTAAGATAAGCTACGATTTCATTGTACTGCTGGTGGGTAATGGTCTTTTCCTGCGAAAAATCTTCATCCTCCGTAGCGAACAAATCTACTTCCTGCGTCGGTCGTCTGATTACTACATACTGCATAGGGTTGAAACTGATATACTGCTTTGGAAACACCGCATACCGGAAAGCCCTCTGTAACACGGCTGAAAACGAATGGATACGGTCAATGCTTAACGGTTTTGCTTCCGTACCATCGGGAGCCGTTCCACCGAAACTTAAATAATCCATAAATTCCTGCATGTGTTCACTTGTGACTGTCCGAAGCTTTCTTTTGCTTAAAGGGTGTCTCTTAATAATCTTCACCACCCCAAGATAAAGGGTTACAGTGTTATTACTAAGGGAACTGACCTTCAGTTCCTCATCCACCCACACATCCAAAAGCTCTCCCAGTGTGATATTCTCCGTTTTGGCTACGATCTTCTTACTTTCGTATTCCTCCATAGCCTTACGGAGCAGTTTTTCCGTTTCCGACTTACTTTCTGTTCCTACGCATTCCTTCTGAACCAAGTTACCACTGGCATCCTCCACATAATAGCGGTAATACCATTTCTTGCCTTTTTTCCTTACAGAACCTTTTGCCATAATCGTTTCTCCTTTCGATATCGACAATCGGAACTGATGAAATGCTTCTTGCGTGTAAGTATATCATAACTCCGGTTGTCTAACTATACCGATTCGGAATCTTCCGATAAAAGATTTGCAAGCCTCTGTGTGGCTGTCTCCGGTTTCTTGGAATAGAGCCTTATCACATCTGCCATGTCATTAAAGGCATTGACTGTGTGGGTAATCTCCCTAAGAAACATGATTTCGTTGTATTCCTTATTCGATTCAAAACCTATGGTGGCTGCTATGTCCGCATTCTCCGTGTTGCCCTTAAAGTTCTTGCAGGCAAACTGGAAGGAATCCATAAACAACTCATACTCCTGTAACATCAGTAGCAGTAGGTCTTTCGAGAAGTCAGCTTCCTCATTATTAAGGTCAAAGGGTAAGCGGTTTAAAATACTGCTCATTGCATCACGAATCTGTAATTCCCTTTTATCCGTAATGTCTGTTACATATTCCTCTGCCTCTCCCCTGAGCCATTTCACGGATACATGAAGTGCTTCTGAAAGTCCGTCCAGCACCAGCTTCTTGGTGTTATCAATTGTTCCGGCTTCATATCTCTGAATGGTGGAAGCTGTCACTCCCATCTTTTCAGCTACATAAGGCTGTTTCAATCCAAGCTCCAATCTTCGCTGTTTTGCCCTGCTACCGATTAGCTTGCGTAATTCTTTATCTTTCATCCTGATACGCCTCCTTTTTCGGTATGGTACTACTATAACATACATCTTTCATAATTGCAATATGCAATTCAATAATAATTTTTAAAATTTCGTAACGCTTGACAGAATGATATAAAAAGTTTATAGTAGGCTTAGTTCAAAATTGCATAATGCAAGTTATAAGGAGGTGATTCAATGACAGAAATGAAAATTGCCTTATCCATTGAGGAAGCTGCCGACTATACCGGTATCGGAAGAAATACGCTCCGCGACTTGGTAAAGTGGAAGAAGCTCCCGGTACTTCAGGTAGGACGAAAGGTTTTAATCAAAACTGATATACTGGAGCAATTCATGGAAGCCAATGAGGGCAAGGACTTAAGGGATAAGAATACTGTCAGAGCAGTTAGTCGAAAAACTGCTGTAACTTAAAAGGGTGGCTTCCTACGAAACCACCCTTTGGTATGTATCAGACCGAAGCCATGATATACCTACACGCAAATAGATTATATCATGTGCTTCCTCTGGTATCAACCAAAACTTACGGGAAAGGAGCAGGAATTGTACGGGACAATTTCATATTGAAGTGAATGGTACAGACCTCTTAGTGCAATTCTTTTGCAAGCCCTCGGCGATTGAGAGCGAAATACACCCTTCGCACAAATCTTCGATTTGTACTCTGGGTATTTCGCCCTTGCAGGGAGCAAAGTCACGCAGGCGTGACTTATACAAATGCTACCGCATTTGAAGTAATGCCGGATACGGCATAGTGTTCGTAACCGGATAGCCTAAGCTATCCACTCACTTATAATCCTTCCACCTCTTTCCCTTAGTACATTTACGAGAGGAGGAAGCACTATCGAAAGAAATTCATTTATTCAAATGAGCAAGCTCCACAATGTCCGTGGCAGGATTACTTATATATCCAGTCACGCCAAGCAGGAAAATCTGTATGCGGTCTATGAAACCACAGACCGCCACTACTGGACGGAGCTTGCAAGATTTAATCAGCAGGAATTTCTAAAAAGCGGTACGGAAGGGAAATGTATTGAGGCAAGGGAACTGATTATAGCATTACCGGAATCCTTCCCTGACCTCTATGATCCTGACAGACTGTTACAGATGTTTACTAACCGCTTTAAAGAAAAATATGGTGTGGAGTGTGTATCAGCCCTGCACCACAACAAACGGAAAACCAACTATCATATCCATCTCATCTTTTCCGAAAGGGAGCTGTTACCGGAACCCATAGAAAAGATTGCAACACGCAATATGTTCTACAATGAACAGAAAAAGCATGTACGCACCAAGAAAGAGATACTCGATGATAGCGGGAATGTCCGCAAAGGCTGTAAGATTGTCAAGAATGGCGAAGTTTATGAGCGAACCTTATTTACCGCCAAGAACAAGCTGTTCAAGCAGGAGCATTATCTGGACGAGGCAAAACGCTTCTATACCGACCTTATCAATCTTCTGATAGAGGACGATAAGAATAAGCACCATGTATTCGATAGAAACGGATTGTATCTTGCAACCAAGAAAATCGGTAAGAATAATCCCAAAGCGGAACAGATAAAGGAAGATAACGAGGTGCGTATGCAGTGGAATCACGAAGTAGACCGAGCCATAGTCAGCCAAGTGCTGGTGGATGAGATACGGCAGATAAAGAATGAGTTTATCACAGACCGTATCCGTAATTCCATTAAAGTATGGGGAAACTGACCGGAGTTGCTGTTAAATATTATATTTACCGCAACAAAGACGTTAGCACTTTTAACTTCCAAGGTACTGACCGCCGCAAGGAAACTGAAAAACACTTTGTTCCATGAGGCTCTTGAAAAAGAATATGGTAACAAGGCTGTTATAAAAGCTGAGGACACCGTAGATATTGTTACTGCTCTGGCTAAGAAAACAATAACAGAGCCCGAGCTACCAGTAAGCCCAATTACTGCAACTGTTCCAAAACCAGAGGTTGCTGAACAGCCCAAGACACAGATACCTCCAAGACCGGTTATGCCACCGGAAGCAGCAGCTTTTTCTAAGCTTTTAAAGGTCAAAACTGCTTTGGATAAGCAAAATAATCTTATCTTTGAAGCAGAGAGTGAACGGAATAAGCTAGAGATTAAATTAAACGATTTAAAGGGACTTGCAAGACTTACCAAGAAAAAGGAGCTTGAAAGCAGAATTGCCATCAAAAACGAGGAAATCCGAACCTTCAAAGCCGGATTATCGGGAATCGTCAGACTGCATGGATTTGCAACGGTACAGGACTTCTACACAGCATTCTATACCGCACAGCGTGCCACAGACACATACGAAAAAGCATGTACCAAGTGGGAAGAAGCCTACGGAGAAAAGTCTCCGAAACCTGAAACCATACACGAAAAGATACAACGATATCAAGAAAAGGCTGACAAGCAGAACGTCAACCGACCTTACCAAAGCAGAGATAAAGGGGCGAGATAAAATCGCCCCTCTGCATTGTGTTAAATATTACAATTTGAAACAAAGAAAGAAGTTATGATTATATCATTTTCAAACATACTTGATACATATTAAACAAATGCATATTATCTACTGTCTCTATTGTCTTCCAAATACACACCTCAACTCGACCATACACATAAACTGACATATCTCCAGCAAACCCCAATAGTCTAGGTCTATTTACACCATGAAGTTTCTTTGGTTTTGATAAGTAGCCCCAATATATGTTGGGATTATTCTTAATAAATACTTCTCCAAAATATGCCGAAATATCAACTGCTATCATAATTGTATTTAGAGACAGCTTTCGTCTATCGCTCATAATATGTGCTTTTATCCAATCTGGACGCATAGCTGATTCCAACATTAATTCTTGTTCATCCTTTGTACACACCTCAATATGATTTGAAAACCAATCCCATAATTCAATTAATGAATTGGGTGTTTTATCCAATACCATACGCGTTCCCGTTAAATTAATATACTTTTCTAAATTCTGTATCCTCTGCTCTATGGTATCAATATACCATACAAAATATTGTTCAGCTTGCTTTTTCTTCATATCTTCAAATGATATAAGTTCAAACGGCGGGGGCATTCCATTATATTGCATACATGTCACCTCTTATAACTGTTAATGAATAACATACTGGATTCCATTTTGTGTCAAGAAATCAAGTAATTGTTGAGTTGCACCACCCCGACCAGTAATATCACTTCTAAAAAACTCCCAAACAACAGCGGTAACATCTCCATTTTTCATTAAATATGCATCTTTCAATATCTGCGTTTTTATTCTTCGGCTCAGACAGGTTGGCTTCATATGCAACTCTATTTCAATATTGGCCCACATACCTTCCACCTTTTACACATTAACAAATGTCTGAAAATATTTTTGTGAATTACCTGAGTGTGATATTGCCAAAGCTTGTTCTCCAGTTTGTCTATCTCATATTATTTTCTACGATTTCAATATCCGTCTCACCTACGGTTAAGATGTCTAATGTTTCGTAGTCATCGTTGACAAACTCTACTTCATATCCTCTCTTTTCTTCAAAATATACATATAAAATTGTACCAATACATCCCATCTTAACTTTGTCTGATAAATTTTTTGTCGCTTTTACTACTTGCAATTCTTCATACATAAATGCGTTCACCTTTTCTTACAATACTCAAAGATCTCAATCTGCTCAATAGAACTAAATCTTTATATATTTATCCTACTTCTTTGTTGGTATCGCAGTAACCAATCTTACAAATCCATCGTTGTTTTTTATCCACACAAATACAACATCTATCTTCTTCCCATTCGCTCCTACTATAGATATCAACTGATTGTATTTAATTCCATGTTCCGTAACAGCCGTCTGGACAGCCACATTTTCATCAAATACAATCTGTTTTGCAAGTTGTCCTGCATTTTCTTTTGTAAAACCTAATGCTTTTTCAAACCAATTCGCTTTAGAACCTCCTACAGGATGATCTTTATTTAATAAGTAAGTGTCCAATTTCTTTTCTACACTTTCTTTTTGAATGGCTAATGCAACATCATCTACAGAACTGTCTCCATCTGCCATATCCATTTGCAACCATGAAATTACACCGTTTGGCAAGTTCTGAATTTCCAAATACCGATACATTTGAATTCCTTGAACAATTCCAAATGTTTTTACATAATATGCCAGCCCTTGAATATTGGCAAGAACAACAGGTGTAACCTCGGCCACTACCACAATTGCAATGACTAACGCACCAACTTGTGCTACTGTTGTTAATACTGTATATACATCACATACACAATATATTTCCCAAGATAGATTAATATCTGCTTCCGATAAAACCGTTCCTTTAAAGAAACCACTTTCAGTTCCTTTTGGAACTTCACTCCAATTTTCATTCCACCATATACCGCTATGCTTATAATAACGACTTTCTCTACCAGCAATTTTCTGGAATACATTTTCCCTTGTGACTGACGACAAATCATGCATATATAACTTGGAACCTTCATTGTTAATGATAGCAATATACGTCAGTTCATCAATGGTAAAAGCTTGCTTTTCATTATTCGTTACATTTTGAATAATCTGCTGAAATTGCTCTAGCGGAATTGGGTTGTCCACTTTTCCATCTACCATCTGCATTAAATTGTCTAAATAATCAAAAGATGTGCAACTTACATTGTACCATGTTCTCCCTGTATTGAACACAATAGATGAATCATTTTCCTCTACCACAACAGTATCGTATTTTGTGGGTGCCAAATCATCCAAATCACTTAAAGAATCGCCATCTGTATCGCGTTTTACCGGATTACTATAAAAAGACCATGTATCAATCTCCTGCACTTCTTCCGTGTACGGATTATATGCATGTACCTTGTAACTGGATTTTAATTCAATGATATCTGGTATACCATCACCATCCGTATCAATAGTCTCATCCCCTAAAGCAGGGTCTTTGTCCAATGATACAACAGAACCGTTGGATAATCTTATCCAGCATCCCTGATTTACCTGTTCACCCATTTTAGTAATTAATGGAGTAAGTGCGGATGCAAAATTCTGATTAATGTTAGCAGTAACTCCGTCGGTCTGGCTAACAAGACTATTGTAAGTATAATAATAAGATGGCGTTGTAACCACCGATACAACAATCTCTTCTTCTACAAGTTTTTTTATTTCATCTGTAAGGGTTGCACCGGAATCTACAGATGTACCATTCTTATAATTTGCATCTGTCAAAAGTATAATATACTTTTTAACTCCCGTCCGATATTCCATATTTCTTGCACAATACAATGCATCTACTACGGACTCCGGAGTGTCTCCACCACCACTTACACCCAAAGAGGACAACTCACTTTTAAAGGAAGATACACTTGTATACCAATCATAACTTTTGGTGGAACCAATTCCATCGGCAGTGAGAATTCAAATTTTGGGGAGAAAGCATGAAATAGGGCTTATTATATTCATAAATGTATATATTATGTAATTTTAAATAAACGATACCGTCTCTGTTAAGGCTTTTCGGCTGTTATGGTTAGGAAGAGGAGTAGTTGTTTGGTCAGCAATTCCAAGATCAAGAAGCATTAATATTTCCTCATCTTCTGGTAAATTAAAAGCTTTTGCCAGTTCATCAGGATTAAAGAAGTTAATCCAGCAGCTGTCAACACCTTCATTGCATGCAGCTAACATAAGATGAGTTGCAACGATAGTTGCATCTTCTATTCCAGAGTTTCTTTTATCTCCCGGGTAAGTGAACACATTATTTTTATTAAAAGCAACAATTAGGACTGTAGGTGCGTTATATCGGCAAGGCGTTAACTTATCAATAGTTTCTAATGCACTTTCAGACTGTACAACATATATATGCTGTTCCTGAAGATTCTTTGCTGTAGGCGCTACTCTTCCGGCTTCCAAGATAGCATCTAATTTATCCTTTTCTATTTGTTTACTACTAAATTTTTTGCATGAATATCTGTTTTTAATTACCTCTGAAAATTCCATAAACAAACCTTCCTTTCAGTGAATTTATTTGCATTAATTATAGCATAAAATGAAAAAAACCCAGTACTGCACATAACAGTACTGGGAAAAAGGTTAAGCACAAAGTTCATCATAGGATTTGGCAGCAGAAGTTATGATAATTTCTGTTACTGTATCGTTTGATATGTGCTCCTCCATACAAAATGTATTGTATAAATTCTCTAATTCGCAAAAATCCCAAGCGTGAATAACAAATTCTGTTTCATCTTCGATGGGAGTTTCTAGGTGGTAAGAGTTATTTGTGAACAAAACTTTCACTTCCATATAATCATATTCTGCAGGGAAGTTGCAATCGGTTTTTAAGATATCTGGGTAATCGGATATTTTCATAGCATATTTCTCCTTAAATTGTAATTTAATAATTTACTCCAAAATTGTCTACATTTTTTATGCAACCAAATGAAGCGGAATAAAACCTGGAATTACATCTTCACTTTGCATCTCTGAAATAAGCCATATACAGTCAAATACAAAGTTTGTGATATTATAGGCTGTTCCTTGATAATTTTTATCATTAAAAAGAAAATATCCTCCATCAAATTCTTCAAAACCATAAGAACCACATTTATATGAAGAAATGTAGATGTAATCGTTATTTCCTGCGTCATAATCTTCTTCTGTTAATGCATCAGATTCACCGTGCTTTAATAGTATGTATGTATTTGAGTCTGGAAGGAATAATATTATTCCATCATTAACAGTACACTTTTTATTTATAGGCATTAGAACTTGTTCCGCCTGTTTTCTTGTCATCAACATAACGCCCTCCTTATTGCTTATCATAATGGTTATTTAATATTGATAAGCAGTCTAATAATGTTGTTTTAAATTCTGTTTCGTGTAGATATCCTGTCTTGCATCGTGAAATGCCTGAAAGGAGCCTGTCATAACAGTCTGATAATTGCGATACTGTTTGTCTGCAGTATACCTTTCTTGTAGTACCCATAGCTTTTGTTGCTGCAGATAATAGTTCAGGCTCATTCTTGAAATAAGAAAGCTTAAGAGCTATTCTTATATCCCCTAATAATGCTGATAAAATAAAGATTGGCTGTCCTTTATTTTTTAAAATGGTATCTGCGATTTCTAAGCAGCCTTTTGAATTACCTTCAAGGAGCTGATCCTTTAATAGCCATACATTATCGGTTTTATATTGCGGAACTACTTTATCAATGCTTTCCTTAGTTATTGGAAGTAATGATAATCTGGCTGCCCAGTTATGTACATCCTGACCTAGTACTTCAGAATCCTTCATATTTAAGCCGCAGCGCTTCAATATGTAAGATAAAAATTCATCAGATATCTGTTTGCAGTTATCTTTGAATATTTTAACGAATGCTTTCTGGTCTAAAAAAAGATACTCAATTACATCAAGCGCAGTAAACTTATTAAATAGTTTACGCCCTTTTGTGATTTTTCTGGTGATGATATACAGGTTGCAGTCGGCATTACCTTCAAGAAATGATAAGAGTGTATCATTTGCATCAATGCAGTCGGTTTTATACAGCAGTGTATTTGTACCAAATAAAGGCATACCGCATAAAAACATTACTTCCGAATCCGTGAATTGAGTTGATTCTCTGTATGAATAAGAATCAATATCGCAAATAAGAGGGGCCAATGCTTTCATACAAAGATACGGATCTCCGACAAATACTTTAATCATCCTGCTCTCCTTTCCCTAAGATACATCTGCCTTAAACAGTGTTTAAATTCTGGCAGCATATTTTCTGTGTTCATATTTTCAATAATAATGAGAGTCTCTTTTGCCCTTGTAAGCGCAACATATAATAATCTTCTGCTCTCTTCTGAAACCCTGAATTCATCAATACCGGCTATAAGTACACATGAGAATTCTTTTCCTTTTGAGTCATGTGCCGTTAATAGATTAAGTCTGTTTGTGGAATCATACCCTACTCTTTTGGACGATTTGAAGCGGATCATGTTATTCATCACACATAATAGCGTTTTTGATGAAGTAATGAGTCTTTCATCTGCAATCTCCGATAATGCATTTATAACAGGGTGCTCCAAAATACCAAAAAGGTTTTTGGTAATACAAGAGACGGATTCCTTAATGCCTCTGGTAAAAGAAAGCTCATACAGGGTTTTTCTTAATTTCACACCTGCCACCCATAAGGAAGTTTCTTTATGTTGCCAATCATAATCTAAGGGAAGCGGAATTAATTCGGGAATATAGCCATTAATATATAATCTGTTATGAAGTGTGTCAGAAGTGTTTTTAAACTCAGGAAAGTCGGATAGAGATGCTCCGACCGAAAGCAATAATCTTGCTAATACAGAATCGTTTGCTGTACCATTTGCCTTGATTTCTAAAATATCCCTGATAGAAAGAAATACCGCATCATTGATAAGATAATCTTTTGGGGAGAGTCCACCGGTAGGATCTATTTTTTCTCCAAATCTTAAAAGGCTTTTATTGCTTACAGCCATTACTGCAATGTCTTCCGGTTTATATTTCGTACATAAGTTATCAATAATTCTTTTCTCACCACCATATGGGAGATATGAATACAGCAAAGGAAGATTTCCTGATTTGTGTGGAATGATTTTCTTATCAAATCTTTCTGTATTATTTGCAATAAGAGTATTGGCAGCAGAAATAATATTATCTGTGCATCTGAAGTTATCCTGCATAAACACTATTTGGGCATTTGGAAAGTATTCCTTAAAGCTAAGACTATATTTAATCGTTCCTCCACGGAATCCATATATTGCCTGATCTGTGTCGCCTACACACACGATGTTTTTATATTTTGATGATAATAAGAAAATAAGTTCAAACTGGTCATCATTGATATCCTGATATTCATCAACCATTATGTATTTATAGATTTCCTGGTAATTTGAAAGAATGGAAGGATTTTCTTTAAACATTCTGACAACTAATGATACCTGTTCGTCATAGTTTATATAGTTGCCGTTTGCAAGGATTTCTTTGTATCTGTCATAGACCTTAAAAATTCCATTTACATCTTTCTTATTCTCATACTGCAATTTGAAACACTCTTTTCCGTTGCTCTCTATTTTTTCAAAATAATCGAACACTGTATTTATAAGTCCGTAATCACCATCGACATATGCATACTGCATATTAGAAATCATAATTCCTTCTCTGGCACAGCTTTTAAGCGCCTGTAATGTGATTTCTTTCTTATCTGTCTCATCAGCAAGTCTGCATTCGCCAAGAATTTTTGGATTTTCCCTTAATATGTTGTATCCAAAGGAATTAAAGGTCTCAATTACCGGAAGACAGTCACCATCAATTATTCCTGATACGCGCTCAAGTATTTCAGATCTGGCTTTCTTGGTAAATGTAATCATTAGTATATTTGATGGGCTGATTCCAGAATCTGTGAGATTTTTCTGTCTCTTAACAAGGCTTGCTGTCTTGCCGGCTCCCGGAACGGCCTCAACCAGCATAGGTCCATTGATATGTTTAATTACCTTTAGCTGTTCATCAGTAGGTTTGTAATCTGAAGTAATATGATGCTCACTTTTCTTTGCAGGAGCAGGAATATACTTTGATGTTTTACACAACTTCTGGTTGTTGCATGAATCACAGTTTTTATCACACTTAAATGATAAGGCATTAAACAGATGTGTTAATGGTTCTTCATCATTAAATGTATGTGATACGATATTTTTTCCTGGTTTATGTTCATAATCCTGATAAGTGGTACCTTTATCGTCTTTGTTTTTTAGATAGAATAAGGTAACAGTAATACTATTCTTAGGATAAACTGCTCTTGCGGCCGCATAAATCAGATTGATAAATACCGAGTTAATAGGTAAGTTTTCAAGCTTCCTTGCTCTTATACTCTCAGATGGCATTCCGCTCTGAAGCATAATAATTTCAACCAAATTTCCTCTTGTTACGATAAAATCAGCATTAACAGTTACTTTCCCGACATAAACATCATTAACAGTCTGATTAAGGTTTACAGATAAAGTTATATCAGTTTTATATTTGTCCCCTTGCAGATAGTAGGACAGATATTCTCCCATGCGGGAATGTAAAAGTATTGTTCTGTTAATCTCCGCTTCATAGGATTCTTCAAATTCATACCAGGAAGGTAAGATAAATTTATTTGCAAATCCGGTAATACACTCTCGTATATTATTTTCCTTTTGAATTGCATTTTTTATCTCTTTAAACCCCTGTGTATTAATTGTCTCCTTTGTCTCTGTTGTACTCTTAATACCAATACGGGAAATGATATAATTTTTCCGGCATTTATGTAATGCCAGAAATTGATTTGCGGTTATATCCGCTTTTCTGTCTGCCTCCATAGGCTACCTCCTTTTCGCTTTAAGCGTATAATTTTCTATATTTAAAGACTGGGTATAAAAAAAGCTCTTAACCTATAATGGTTAAAAGCCGATACACAACCTTTATATAGCGCCAAAATGACAACTTGTGTCATACCAGTTCCTGAACGACAGGACATAATTAAAATAATGATATATTATCAAGCTATCATGGGTAATTATTGAAGACAATATGCAAATAATCATTTATATTTCAAATCTTATTTGTGTTGATGTATAATATTTTATATTAATTAATATTTAAAGAGCGGAGGGAAAATATGGGAAATTGTTGTATATGTGGAAATAAAATCAGTCTTTTAAAGGGTGGAATAGATATCACTTTTAATAACGAAAAATACGAAATATGCGATGTGTGTAATGCACAGAGAGTAAAATTACATAATGATAACCTTGATGTAGTTAAGTCAGCTGCAAATTATTTCATGGATTTCAAAGAAAAGGACTTGCCAGCAAATGTAATCAATTTAATAGAAAGTTATATAAGCATTGCTAATAGCAGAATTTATGGTGATAAATATCGAGAGCAAGAAAAGAAAAAAATGGAAGAAAAAAGAACTGTACGAAATCAGTTATACAAAAGTATGAAATTAACATCAGGGTATAATTTTGAAGGGTATAGAATAGTAAAATATTGTGATGTGCTTTCCTCTTCGGTAGTTATGGGAACAGGAATGTTTAGTGAGCTTGAGGCATCAATTACAGATATGTTTGGAACAAAATCGCGAGAATTTTCTCAAAAAATAGAAAAAGCTAAGCAGGATGCGAAGGAACAATTGATGAATCAGTCTGCAAATATTGGTGGAAATGCAATTATAGGATTAGATTATAATGTGTTTTCTCTTGCTGCAAATATGATAGCAGTGTCTGCACATGGAACTGCGGTGTTAATTGAAAAAACAGGGCAATCAGATAACGATATATAATTATTGAATTGATACATAAATAATGGTAATATGGTAAAATAATTAAATGGTTTACTAGGAGACACTTATACATGTATGATTTAAATGTACTGGTATTTGATATAAACAAATCTCAGGGAGACGATGCTCAGGTTGAAAAGCTGAATAATTTGTTGTCACTATTTGGAGGTAAGGCAGAAATAAAGGATAGTTATGACAGAGAACGCCTTGTAATCTCATATGATGAGGAAAAACTTGAAAAATGGAAAACAAGAAATGCAGGAAGGACGGCAAATTATTATAACTTATCCATAGATGAGGTTAAAGAAATGATATCTAAACTTGGTGCTGAGGGTGCGGCTGCTTCTCTTGGTATCACAAAGCAGGCTATGTATAAAAGAATCAGGAAGAGCAAAGAGTCTTGTTCTGACAGATTTTAGAGTAAATAAATTAAATAGTTTACTAATCAATATTAAAATGACATGGTGACTTATCACAGATAAGTTAGTACACACCATGTCGTTTTTTTACAGAAGTTTCATTGCCTGTTTCAGTGCTTCATTGAAAAGCATATCATCGGGCAATTCTTTATCCATCAATAACAGTTCACAAACTGTCACGCATAATTCTATGCTTTGTAACTTCATACAACCTCCAAAGATTAGACAACGCCTGAATAAACAGTCTCTCCGTAATTAACAATGCTTGATATCTGCATAATACGTCCATCTTCCAAGTGAAATATAGGACAGCATCCAATTAAAAAAGAACCTGAAACCTTTGTGTATTTTGCAGGTTCGCTTAATTTTCCGCCGGATATTTCTTTGGTTAATGTATTAACAGAGTATACACTTCCGGAATGTGTTACAAGATTGATTGAATGTTTAGATAAGTTTTCCATAGCTTTGTCTTTCCTTTCTTGATATAAGATATTTCTTCAGCTTTCTATTAATCTTTGTGAATAACAGATTGACCTGATCGGCGATGATAAATCCAAACATCACCCAAAAGGCAGCTAGAAGAAGCTGTTCTCCTATTATCTGAATATTTACAAGAGAACTAGGCTTGTTGGGAATACGGCAATTCATATATGCTGCAGCAATATCTGCTACTATCCCACTGCCTGTAATAAATAACCATGTGGAATAACAAACCACATTTTCTGCTAAATAAATAGCTTTTAATAATGTCCTCATAGACAACCTCCATTTCCGCTTAAGCAGATTAATTTTTTCTCTGATTATTAAGCTCAGATAGGCTCTGAAATTGATTTTACAATTTCAATTAACCATGTCAGCAAACATATGCCGCATAATGTCCTGATTACAGGGAAATATATATTACTTAATAAGCGTCACATGGGTAATATTTGAAGTCAAGACAAAAGAAATCCACTTGAAATGTTTCAAGTAGATTTCTTAATATATGCGCCATGGGGTGCATATTGTTAATGAATGAAGGTTCCCAATCCGCCATAGTGGTATGCAAGAGTAAATTAATAGTAGTGTTATCAAGAACCATCAAAGATGGCAGAGTTATATCCATAATGCATAAATATTTGAATACAGGAGTTATTGCAAACGGAATGCTTGGGCAAACGCAGACCAATTATTCTACAAGAAGAGCAGTTAAGCCTATTGCTTAGTAATGCTTAATGAGTTGAATAAAAAACTGAAATGCAGAGGGTACAGATTTGTCCGCTATGTAGAGGACTGTATGATATCTGGAAGAATAGAAAAAGTGTAGAAAGAACCTTGAAAAATATCATTCCCTTTACAGAAGAGAAGCTTTTTCTAAAAATGAACAGAAAGAAAATAGGGGGGATTACATCAGCAAAGTCAAATACCCTGATTAAGTCTTTTGTAAATACAAAGATAGGTGCATATTTAGAATATGCCTAAAGCGCAGGTAGCCAAGATGAAAAATAAAATCAGAGGACTTAAGACAGAAACAATGACATTAGCTATGAGATACGAGAAAAGAAGCATCAAGAGTATGTGAGTAGAAGGTAGAATACTTTGAACTTGTAGATATAAATATACTTTTTAAAGAAATGGATAAATGGTAAAGGCACTGAATCCGAGCAGTCTATTGGAACAAAATCAAGACAAAGCGGTTAGGCTTAGAGGATTAGAAAGCCAAGAAACTAGCTAATAGTAGAAAAGGCTATTGGCAAATGGCTTAAATCAAATCTTTTTAAATAAAATAATAGTCAAGCTGGGATACACATCCATGCTTGACTATTATATAGTAGTCTATGAAGACTAAAGAATTGCCTTGGGACGAAACCATATGCCTGGAGCTGTTAGAAGGTAAAAATTTTTAAGTATACATTAATTAATTTTATGCAGAATTTTAATCAACACAATATATACATTTTGGATAATCATAGCATTTATTATTTCTTTAATTATATGGTGAATCGCATTAGGATAGATATTGCAATACCATAAAAAAGCTGGAATATATATTATAATTTGTAGTATACTTGTCATTATAGAAATAATTAATAAACTACAACCAGCAGATTTTATTATTTGGTAAATGCATGGTTGTAATATTGGAAGC
>ULUX01043650.1_pt1 | contig 16323 bp, 19 predicted proteins | sample 1958961 | NCBI WGS metagenome assembly ULUX01 (sample SAMEA4835773, study PRJEB28245) | human gut metagenome | biome: gut microbiome; material: fecal sample | place: Denmark | collected 2008 | reverse complement strand
GCCCACAAGGACACCCTGCTGCCCATGGGCACGCTGGCGGACCGGAACCTGCGCCGCAAGCGCATGGAGGCGCACTCCGCCCTGAACCAGCTGATTGGAAGCGGCATCATGACGCGGAAACAGGCGTACCGCTGGCTCCAGCTCCAACTTGGCTTGCCGGAATCTGAGGCACATATCGCCAAATTCTCTGAGCTGCGATGCCAGAAAGTGATCGAATTGTGCCGTGCCCTCTCCCGGGCGCAGGCCCGGGCGGCCTGACCACGATCCAAGCTGAGAGAGGTGAAAACCGCAATGAAAAACTGGATGCAGATGAACGATGTACAGAGGGCGTTGGTGGAGGAGAACCTGTCTCTGGTGGGCCAGACCATCGCCCGGCATATCCGGTACAACGAGGATATCTGCGGCATGGGCGCGGATGACCTATACCAGGAGGGCTGCTGGGCGCTCTGCCACGCCGCGATGACCTATGACCAGACGGGGCGTGGAACCCCGTTTTCCGCCTACGCCCGGCCCGTGATCCGCAACCACCTGCTGGACCACTGCCGGCGTGTACTGAGCCAGCGGGAACATCTGCCCACCGTAGCCCTGGAGGTCCCGGTCAGCGAGGATATCCCTCCCCCGAAGGCTTGGCTTCGGGATGTGAATGGACAAGAGGTGTGGGACGCACAAATCCTTGTGGATCAGCTGCTGGAGCACGGCAGGCGCACCTGCACCGGCGTGGCCAGGCTGGGTGTGGAGGCGCTGGCACTGAAGGTCAAGGGCTATACCGGGGCCGATATCGCCAGGATGTATCACACCAAGCCCAACCATGTAGGAGCGTGGATCTCCCGGGCGGCAGAGAAACTGCGTGGAGATGCAGCCTTCGCCGCGCTGCTGGATCGTGAGGCACAGCCTAAAGCGGCTGGTTTCTGAGGCCAAACCAAGGATGAACAGATACATAGGAGGATGACCATGATGAACACGCGAAGACGAACACTTTACACGGCGGTGGGGCATTTTCGGAGCGTCACGACCAAGGACGGGGCCTATCCCGTGGTGCTGGTAAACCGCCAGGAATACCAGATGGACCCCCAGGAGATGACCGTTTGGAGTATCCTGAATTGGAGGCTCGTGGACGCCCAGGGCGTGGAGGAGCACTACGAGCCCATGTTCCAGGCGCTGAGACTGGAGGAACGCCGTACATTGGAGCACTGCCTGGACCGTCTGGTGACCAGGGGCCTGGTGGCCGCCGGGCGTGGTGAGACTGACTTTGAGGCTCTGTACGATCTGCTCAGCGGTCTGTACGTGGTGCCCATCTCGGAGAGCCTGCCCCTGCGTACCGTTACTTTCCTCAAAATGCTCCTGCTGGACGGCGTGCCTTTCGCCCGGGCGAAGCAGATTTTTCATAAAGTCCGGCTGTCTGAGGGCGAAGCCCGGGTGATGGCCTTGGCAAGGCAGGCGCTGCTCTCCACAGCGGAGCTGATCCGCTGCGTGGATTTGGGCGTCACGGACGTCTCCAGTGATGACAAGGTGATGGACGCCCTTTACAACGACACAGACGCCACCAGCGACAACATGGGGGATCTGATGCGGGCCTCTCAAAGCCGGGAGCCGGTTACGCTGTCTGTTGCCAACCTGTGTCTGCATAAGCAGATCATCTTCGAGCGGGTGTAGGGTATGGATAGGCTTGCGTTTCAGGAGTGGCCCGCCGTGCTGCGGCGCCGGTGGATTCTCACCGGCGCCGCTGGTGTCGTGTTTCTGCTGGTGGGTCTCGCTGTATTTTTCGCTCTTGGGGATCGTATTCTTTTGATTCTCAGCGGGATGCTGACGCTCTGTACCCTCCTGCATTGCGTGGAGTATTACCATACGATCCGATGCCGCCGCTATCAGGCGATAGAAGCCATCTGCGTGGATCTTGGCCGTCCCGGCATCGGTCGGCGCAGGAAAATCCGGCTGCTTTTACAGGAGGGCGGGGAGATCACGGTGACCTTAGATAAGCGGATGGATCTGCGGATCGGGCACCAATACCGGATCTTCTGCCGTTTGGACCGTACCCCGCCTCATGGCGGGGCTGATCTCCAATGCCTGCCGGCGGGAGATTCGATCCTCGCGCTGGAGGATCTCGGAGAATCACGCGCTGATTTCGCCATAGAAGATAAGGAGGAACCGAAACATGACCTATAAACCATGCACCGCGGCGCAGTATCGGATCATGGGGTATCTGCGTGAGACCTTTGAGACCTCTCTGTGTCTCATCTACCCGTCCCGGCCCAACGCCATGGTCCTGGAAGACCAGTTTGGAGAAAAACTTGAGTTCTTCTTCCGTGACGGAAAGATCCTGGAGCATTCGCTCATGCCGCCTGCAGATCCTGCGTCTGTTGATCTCTTCCGCCGGTGCCTGGACTTCCAGTTCCCCGTGCCCAGTCAAAAGACGTTTTCCGCACGAATTGCCCTCTGGTCCACCGGCGCCTTTCCGCTGACTTACCAGCAGGCCTTGGACCTTCCCGACGACCTGTTCCGGCACTATCTAAAGACACAGCCGCTGACAAAAGAGGAAGTGCGGGATCTTGCCGCACGCGGCTCAGTGACCGAGCCGGATTTTTGGTCCATGCAGCTGTGGCGGCTGGACGGGCACACGGAGGACTGTATGCTATGCGGCCCCTGGGATGACGGGGGCGGAACATACGGGATCTTATTCCTCCCCCAGCCAGGCCAGCAGGCGGAAGAACTTCATTTCTACGTTACATGAGCCTTTCACAGCGGGGGCCACCTGTATATGTCCATATTGCGAAACAGGCCGCAGCAGCCAAGCCCGCCCTGTTTTACTCCAAATTCCATAGAGGGAAAAAGGCCGGGGGAAGTGCATTTTTGCAGCACTTCCCCCGGCGGCTTTATGGAGATGTTTGACCAGAACAATGGGGCGGTCGCCCTTATTGATCTTCACCAAGGTGAGCAATTTCCCAACACATCCCGGGCCGCCGGAGCCGATGCGTGCCCTGCGCCCGGAGTTCACAATTTCTGAGAAGGAGCAAATTATGAGCAGATTTATAGAAGTTGAGTCGAACCTGATCAATGTAGATCACATCGTCAGTGTCCAACAGCATAGGAACTATACCTTGAGCATCTTCCTCGACAATGGCAAAGTAATCAAGGCCGACTACGCCTGTGAACGTGTCCTGGAGGCCATAGCGGGCCGGGACTTTATCGTGGGCACGGTACCCTGCGAGGGAGTCTGCGTCGCCATCAACAGCGAGGAGGGGACGCAGTTCTATCCCGTGCGCCAGCTTGCCCTCACCGGGGACGGCGAGGTGCGGCCCCTGAGCGTCCAGTTTGATCGGATTGAGTTCTTTGACGATTGGCCTGGTTATGGCGGAATGACGCATCCGCAGCCTCCCTCTGAGGAAACAGGCCCTTGACGGGAGGGTGGGTTTCCTGCGGGCGCTCAGGACAAGAGAGGGACGCATGTGGGGGCACTCACAGGTACTTTGACCACTGGCTGGGGTACCACGGTTGGATATCTACTTGCCAGCCTCGACCTCTTTGATCAGCTTGCGCATATCCTCCAATACATCACGGGCATTGCGCCCTTCATATCCGTTGACACAAGTGGTCTGCGATTCCCGCAGATTCACTTAGAGCGCGTTGCTGGAACCTGGTGTGAGAGAAAGTGGGACTAACCGTTCTCTTACGATCTGCTTGAGCGGCATCGTGAAAACACCAGGCATCGTCATTTCCAGCTCGTTTAAGACGGCCTCCGCCTGTGCCTTCAATGTGGAATCCACGCGCGTTGTTCAGATGGCGTCACCCGGCATACAGGGCGCCTTCCTTTCTTGGAGATATTCCATGTGCGTTACCAATGCAGCGGGACAAACAGAACCCCCATTTCTCCGCATCCAATCAGCTTGTGAAAAAATTACGGAGGAACCTATTTGGCGCTGACTGCTCCAGTCAGCGCCGTTTCCTTTTAGGTTCCCTGACAGGAGATGTTGAAATGAAGAAGCACAAGAAAATCCTACCACTATGCCTGCTCACACTGCTGCTGACTGTGCTGCTTTCAGTTCCGGCCTCCGCTGCTGGAGGCTATTCTGACGTACCGCCGGGCTCCGCCTGCTATGAGGCAGTGACCTACTTGGCCGAGCGGGGGATCACATCCGGCACTGGCGGAAACTGCTATTCACCCGATGACCTGATCACGGTGCGCCAGTGGGCAGTTATGCTTTGTCGGGCGTACCTCCCGGATACCCTGCCGACCGCATCCTACGAATCACTGGGCGACGCCTGCGTCCGCCAGTGCTACCGGGAGGGCTGGGTCACGGAATCGGCTGTGATGAGCCGGGACTCCAGGATATGCTGGGGCGCCCTGCTGCAAAGTGCCTTTGCGGCGGCTAATATCCCGGTCTATGACTATTCGCTGTACCCTGGGGGCTCCACACTCTCAGCCTACGACAATGTTCTGCGGCTTGGAGAGGAGCTCGGCCTGTACGGGCTGGACAGCAACGCCCTGGATCTGATGACCCGGGGAGATGCGGCCCAGGTGCTGTACCAGCTTTTGACCAACGAATACGAGGTAGCAGCGCCGCCGTTGGCTACGGCGGCGTTTTTATATAACAAGGAGGAGGCCGACCTCAATCCCTATCTGGTGGAAATTCAAAAGATCCCGGCTTCGATTCTGGAAACTTTTGAGCAGAAGGGCTGGAAGTACGTCATTGATTTTGACTACCTGTGGGAGTTCAGCCAGGAGCGGGGGATGTCATGCATCGGAGTGGCCTCATACAGTACCCGGGAGATCTATGTGTCTGACCCGTCTGCCACCATCCATGAGTTCGGCCACTTCCTGGACTGGACGCTGGGTTTCCCGACATACCACGAGGAGCTATACGAGGCGGAGGCCCAGTCTGCGGCCGATACCGTCCTGCGGGACTACTCAGCCACCAACAGCCATGAGTATTTCGCCGACTGCTTCGCGTTCTGGGTCCGCAATCGTGATCACAAAGAACAGATGGAGCTGCTGAAGGAGGCGGCTCCGGAGACATACGCATATTTTGCTGGGCTGGAATCCGGCGGGTGGTCCGCCGTCATGATGGTAGCTTGACCCGCTCCCATTATTTGAAACCGGCGGGTCACGGCTACGCCGCAGACCGGCACTCTTTGGCTGACAGGCTACGAAACCATTCATAAGCGCTATGGGTACTTTTTGTGAGGCATATATCCAAGCATAGAAATGAAGGAGGTTCTTTTTATGAGTACAAATACATATTCGATTTTTGATTTCCTGAAAAATTGCGGCGGAAACTGGCGGAATACGCTCTACATCCCCTGCGGCGTCTGCATCCATCCCTGCAGGTCCAAACAGCGCGGCGCCCTGGTGACCGCGGACAGCTATGGCCGGCCCCAAGCCATTTCTGTGGTACGGTATGAGGCCATCACCGGGCAGCGGATTGATCCGGACGAATGCGTCGGAACCCTTCGGCAGTATGCCTTTGACGCGGTTTTCCGGGAGTTCGCGTTTTGGGAATGTGAGCAAGTGGGAGATTGCCTTCTCTGCCGCTTGGACAGCGAAATTTCGGCCGGGCCGGTACAGCAGAAATCGGAGGAGGATTTGGAAACGCCTGCACCTGCTGTAGGCGTGGAAAGGCCATCAAAACGGTGCTTTGCACCCAAACTCAAGGAGTCTCCCAAGTAAGCGCCTCAGTACAGCCGGACGCGCTGCACAGGAAAGGGGCACCACATCGGCCCAGGCCGTCAGCGTCTCGCGTGACGCCGGAGCGGCCTTCCCTTAGAGCCGCCAATCCTCTAAGATCGGGATTGTCTTACTACTCCCTCCGTGCTATAATGGAGCCGACTTTACGGGAAGGGCAGGCATACGGGTGATGGAAGATACAAAAAAGCAGAGTGACCAGGAACTTATCCCACCTCCGGGGCAGTCCGCCGGCTCTCCGGCTGAGGAGCCGGATCTTCATCTGATTGATTTCTGGGAGTTGTTATCGGAATTGCGGATCTGATGAAACATCCGAACTTGGATAGGAGCGGGACACCGACGATGGCTCTCCTAAGTTCGATGCAGAGGATCTCAGAGAACTGTTCCAGGAGTTGTCCGAAGAGATCTTATCCACTATCGCCGTGATGGATGAAGGAGAATTGGAGACTGCATATAATTCAGAGTGCTAAGATCGCAAGGGCCGCCCACACAATGAAGTGTGGGCGGCCCTTTTGTCGTTTGTGGTGCTAGCGGCAATAATAGGCGTGCTGGTAAATTGCCAGCACGCCTATTGTTGACCGTTTAAGCTCTCTTTAGAACAATAACGTATCGTGTTAAAATGTGTTATCGTCATCACTGCGTTCTCTGATGCTGTCATTTTTAACAGAAATAATGTAATCCGCCCTCACACGAAAGGTCGTTAGATAGTGTAATCGTTCAAATTAGGATAAGGGCCTTGCTCTATGCTTGCAAACCATTGATATTACTGAGTTTTCACAGATCCTTTAATGATACTCCGACCAAGAAATAGAAATCCGAACTTGATCTTCCCAGTGGGAGACGGGTTCGGTTTTCTGCTTTTTACCGAGAGCCTGGATTTGACGCGGTGAGCGAAAAGGGCGGGCCTTCCTCGAATGAAAAGGGGAAGGCCCGCCTTTTTTCGAGCAGATTGCACACGACCGGCGGCCTGACGGTGCCCTGCACAGAAAGGCAACCTCGTTGAAAGAAAATCTGCAAAGGGATGGCAGCAGCCAGAGCCAAACTTTCCTTGTCCGGAATGGTTTGTTTTTGTCGCATTCCTTGTCGCATTCCAGAAAAAAATATGTTATAATATAGAATAAATTCAATGGCTGCGACAAATCTTTTTGGGACGAATGGGAATGATACTGGGAGGGAATTGGCATGGATTTGATTTCCAATGTTTTTTATCGAACCCATTTTGATGTCTATCCGGCTGGAGAAGACCAGAATGTCTTTGGAGAAATAACGAAATATATTATAGGGTGGTGCAAATATAAAGCAAAATTATATGGCATAACCCTGGATTGGGATTGGAGGCAATTTAAACAATACGGTTCTTTCGATGGCAATAGGATGAAGGCGTACAGCACCCAGTATGTGGACAAGGAACGGAATGCCACATACTGGGCCGCCAAAGTGTATGAGATTGGCAAAAGCGATGGATTTGCTGACCGGACCTGGGTCAGTGAATTTGGCATCGAACAGAAAAGTAGCGATTGTGCCACATTTTCCTATACCGTGATGTACGAGGACAGGCAGGGGTACTATGGCAGGCTGCAGCCTGCACCCATGGCCAATGTCCCCAGTATTGTGAAATACTTATTGACGGATAAATGGGTTGTGTGCAAATCCGGAAACCAGGTGCTGGGCCTGCATGCGCATGAAATTGCTTCGGGTGAAATGGAATGCCTTTTCGATGCACTGCAGGATGAAGCCCGCGAATGCCCTGTGATTTACCTTGCTGCAAATCGAAATGGAGAACACCTGTTGGACTGCGAAGAACTGGCACAGCTTCTGGTGGGAAATGCCAAGGTGTTTTACAGCAAGTTTCCCCTTTCGAGTCAGGAATTCAGCAAGGCGGTGGGGAAAGAGTTCCGGTGCCCGGAAGGGGGCCTGCGAATTTATCAGCCCCACATCCACTGGGAAAACAGCGATGAGCCATACCGCCATATCTTTTTTACAGAAGAAAAAATATCGGAAATAGGCAAAGAGGAACTCTTTTTGATCCTGCGGCGGGCCATTTGCGAAAACATACAGTACTATACTTCCAAGCAACTTTTTCGGTACGACGACTGTATTTCTCTCTACGATGTACTCCGGCAGAAGAAAACCCGGAAGCTGGCAGCGCAGGCAGCCGACTACGAATTCTTGTTCAATGACGAGGCCCGGCAGCTCTGTGAAGCCAAGGCGGAGCTTGAAAAGGTGAAATTTGAATTGCAGAAAGCCATCGATAATTTCACCCAGGAAAAACAAAAAAATCAGTCGCTGAAAGATTCTCTTGGGGAGACTGCGCAGCTGCGCCAATCTCTTGCTACACTGCAGCAGATGCAGGATCAGCTTGCCGCCATGCAGACCCTGCCCCAGACAGCTGAAGAAACCGTCCGGATCTTTTTGCTGGTTCACCCGGACAAAATCGACTTCTCTGAACGCGGCTGGGATTCCTTGAAAGAGTGCGCTGCTTCCAGCGATCTGTTGTGGGAAGTGCTGTTTGATATGGCAACGATTCTTCGGGATTTGTATCTTTCAAATACAAGCCTTGATATGGTTCGTGAATTCCAGCAAAAAAGCAGGTTTTCGCTGGCGCTTACCGAAGGACATGAGACCAGGAAAAACAAGGCGATGATGAAACTGCGAGAAGATACTTATCACGGGGATGCCATTAACATTGAACCCCATGTTTCCTGTGGGAATTTCCGGGGAGATAAATCCAAATCCCTTCGAGTGTACTATAGCTTCCATCCCAATAGCCAAAAAATCATTGTTGGATGCTGCGGTGAGCACCTGACCAATTACAGCACAAAAAAATTCAAGTGATGCAGCAAGGAGTAGGGAATTTCTTGTCTGCTGCAAACTATGGGATGTAGCCGCTGCCAAAATATTTCGGCTACTCGACAGCTCAGCCCGGCGATTATCGGTCAAGTCCGGTCGGCACTAACACTAAATTTGCGAAAAATACTTGACATCGCCTGATTTTTTAAAATTTACATTGTGCTGAGAGAAAGACTTTACGGATATTTAGTAATAAGTAGATAAAGGGCGGGCCTTTAATTAAAGGCCCGCCCTTTATCATGATTCTTGTGAGAGTAGTTGCTGAAGAAATTGAAAATCAATTTCTCCACTTACCACATCATAAAAAAATGGATCTATTCTAACATCAGTCTCGGAATTGATGATAAAGGTTTCGGTAGCGGACGAGCTGTTACTGGTCTTTGTAAAAACCTCAACGCGAAATCGATATCCCATATACCCCAAAGACGGTTTTCTTGGTTTAATTTCGATAGAACTTAGGTTATCAATAATATGAGTGATGTCATCAGTTGAGGTTATCTCTGTTCCTTTCCCCTGGGTGCCATCGAATATATGAATGGAAACAACTTCGGTTTTGTCAATATCGAGCAGTTTTTTGGGAGAGTTAAACCAGATAATGAATGAAAGGAGACACAAAAGCAGGAGAAATAAGAGAACTAACCAGATACGTTTTATTTGAAATTTCATTTTACTACTGCTGTGTTAAAAGAGCCTAAGCCGGAAGTGGCCAAATCGTATGCGAATGCGTTGTAATCGATATATCGATAACCAGCCTCCCACCCATCAACAATTTTAATTATCGGGTACTCGGTGTTATTGGTCTTATAGATGCTGTACCCAGCGACAGTTACAGAGTGTCCACCATAATATCCGCGAAGAATATTCATGATGACCGGACGGTTTGAGTCAATTTCGTCCCGGACTTCATTGTCGAACGACCAAATATAAATCCCATTGCAAGTGGAATCGTACCCGTAATGGTCAAACGCATCAAGCAAGATATTATTTATCTTTGTCGGAAATGTACCATCTGTATCATTATAACCGTAGTCCTCTGCAATATCTTCAACTACATTGTAGATGCTATTGATGGTTCCAGTAATTCCAGTCTTGTTTTGTTGTGTTTTCCAGTAATAAAGCACTTTGCTAATGGCAACAAGGGAGCAGTTATTTGCAGATTTACCACTAACGGTGCTCATTGTGGAGGTATTCAATATAAGTGATTTGCCAGAGTCAGAGACGGTTGGGGTTCCCCCATACCGGTCTTTAAGATATGTTGTGACATTTTTTATTCCACCATATCCATAAGCATCATCATCGGTGCCATCATAGTGGGAAGAACCAAGAAGACTCACATTAAAGTCAGGTTCCTCCAAGCTCTCCACGATATTTAGGTTTGTCTCAGATACCTGATCAAGTAAATTTTCACTTAGGTTAAACGCAAAAGCGGCTTTTTCTGTTTTATATTGTTCAAATTCGGAGGAACTAATCTCATAACCATCAATGGTAAAATAGCTATTTCCGTTCTTATAGTATATTTCTCCATTTGAGAAGCAGTATACCTTGTCCTGGGCATTCAAGGAGCCACCATTGTAAAAAATATTAACTAATGGCGTCTTGCTATGTTTGCCAAGGACAATAAATCCTTGCTCAGAACCTACGGTGAAATTAAATCCCAAATTGCTGACGATATCGTTTGCATCATACATTTCGATTGGGCTACTTAAGACAATGTCGTTATAGTCAGTATCTTTATGATTTGCGATTATAGCATATTTAGCAAGCTGCTCATAATCAACATCATTAAAGAACACACCATATTGATCATCCACATTTTCGAGGAGATCAAATTCCGTTGCATCAAGTAAGTTGCAGAGGTAATTTACGTCCTCGTTATAAGAGCAAGTGAAGTCAGTTGAGTCAATAAATACATCCCTTGCAATAATTGTTCCATCAAGATGGAAACTATCTCCAGAAATCGTGACACTTCCTTTTGGAGCATAGATAATACCGATATATGTTCCATCTTCTACATCAAGATAAATATTACCGTTCATAGAATAGATGACACCAAGGCCTCCCTGGTTTTCGAACAATGATGTTTCAATGTCAATGTCATCTACTGCAATTATAGTGTTATTTACTGATGTAGATGGAGAAAGAACTGAAATATTCGATATAGACAGCAGATTGTCCAACACCGTATCATTTTCTGAGTGTAGACTATATGATGAGGTAATTTCTGTGTCAGTGTTGAGATTTGCAATTAACCCATCGTTATACTTGGGGAGTTGAGCGACAGTTTCTACAGAAATATCAGGAGACAGTGAAACTTCAAATGAGTCATCACTACTCACCAAAATATTAGGAAGGAGAATATTACGAACTTCAGTTGTGGTTAATTCTTGGAAATGGTTCAGTTGTTGCTGAATTGCCTCATTTTCGGGAACGATCTCATTTGTAGTCGCAGCATTGGCAGATACAGGGGTTAACAGAAGTACACAGAGGGCTAAACAGATAACCTTTTTCATAATCATTGCTCCTTTCCTTATTTCTGCTGCTAATTGCAACCTCTTTTGTTTATTATAGCACATATACTGTATATATACAAGCCATCATTTGGTAAATCAAAACAACTACTTTAAGGATTTGAAAATAAAAATTGATAGATGTGGTGTTTGCTGAAATAGCGATACTGCCAGCGGACAAGTAAAACTATGAAAACAAAGGGCTGCAGACCGGCTACGAGCCGGATCGTGATCGCCTGATCTGGGGTAACTGGGACATCCACTGTGGCCAGGGCCTGGATGTGCTACTCCCAGATCGGATCGATGGCGGCACATGGCAGGTTGTCTCCTTTGAGTATAATGATGAGGGATGGTATATGCCTAGATATCCTGGTGTGTTCCCAGTGGGCCTGTGGGCCAGGGAGAGCAAGGACGGTTTAAAGGTAAGCCGACGACTATGACTTTATCGTAATCGCCACGCCGCCCGCCCTGGGCGTGTTGACGGTGAACGCCTTTACCTGTGCCACTAATATACTGATCCCCACCACGGCCGGGATCTTTACCACGGCCGGGATCTCCCAGCTCAATGAGACGGTTACCAGCGTCCAGAAGTATTGCAATCCTGGCGTAAAGATCCGGGGCATTCTCTTTACCCGGTTTAATCCCAGGGCCAACATCAGTCGGGAGATCAAGGAGCTTGCGGAGCAGCTGAGCGAGTACATCTCGGTACCGATCTATAAGCCCCACATTCGTTCTGCGGTGGCCCTGGAGGAGGCCCAGGCGAACCGGGCCGATATATTTGACTATACCGGGAAGTCTGCCGTGGCAGAGGATTACAGGGCCTTTATCGATGAAGAGTACTTGCTACCCTGAAAAGTGAAATTGCAACGTAGATGCAAGTGTTACTTGCCTCCATGTAAACCGCAAGCGGTTTACATGGAACTAAAGACGCTCTACAATAGGAGCGAAAGGGGTGATTAACCAATGTAATTAAAGAACAGTTAGAAATTGGATCTGTAGTGCACTAAGAAAGGAGCAAAATTTTATGAAATTGAAGAAAATTGCTGGCCTTATGATGGCATGCGTGATGGCTGTTAGCTGCCTCGCAGTTTCTGCGTCTGCGGCGGAGCTGGAAGAGCAGGCTATGTCCATTGAAGGGAGCGAAAATGTTTATGTGGTGGGTGGCGTAGCTACCCTGAGAGAAGAGCAGGCTATGTCCATTGAAGGGAGCGAAAATGTTTATGTGGTGGGTGGCGTAGCTACCCTGAGAAGCGAAGAAATTGGGAGCATTGATGACTTGCTTCCCATTGAGGAAGGCATTATGCCGCTGGCCAAAGGTGAGCTTAGTGCTGGCAAGGGATACACTTATGGGTCTGTGTCGATTAGTGCGGGGCAGAAGATTACAATTAGTGGTTCCTATACCCCTACTAATGCAAAACTGCAGGTTGGCTACGTGAATTCCAGCGGTACGGTGACCTATGTTACCCTGACCGGTGGGAGCGGATCTCACACCTTCTCTGTTAATAAGACAGGTACGTATCAGATCTATGTGGGCAATCCCTCCAGCTACGATGTGGAGTTTGATGTTTCTTATATCGTGACTTAAAACTCGTCTAATAGAGAGAACGGAGGTTCCTTAGGCGTTATTTGCCTGGGGAACCTCCGTTGTATATAAGAATGATATTTTATGGTGTATAACGGTTTACCCGTTTACGCATAGCGTAAACGGGTAAACCGTTATACATTCATTCGTTCTGTGGTGGCCGTGGAGGAGGCCCAGGCGAACCGGGCCGATATATTTGACTATACCGGGAAGTCTGCCGTGGCAGAGGATTACAAGGCCTTTATCGATGAAGAGTACTTGCTACCCTGAAAAGTGAAATTGCAACGTAGATGCAAGTGTTACTTGCCTCCATGTAAACCGCAAGCGGTTTACATGGAACTAAAGACGCTCTACAATAGGAGTGAAAAAGAGGAGTTAAGAGATAAGCTGATTTTGTTGGGAAAGGGAAAAGACCTATCTCAAGCAGATTTAGACGAAATATTAAATGTATCACATCAAGCAATTTCTCGATGGGAAGTGGGAACATCAGTCCCATCTAATGTATCAATAGATAGTCTTATATGTGCTAATTTTATTTGACATGTGCAGAACTAATACTTCTGTCATGTATATACCAACATTATTTTGTAACGCAGAAAGGAGAAAAACAATGTCTATTAAGAAGATGCTTGGGGTCGTTCTTTCCTGTGCCATGGTGGTAGGATGCGTGGGGATGAGCGCTATGGCTGCTGAGTCCGGCGGTGATCTCAGCTTGGAGGTTGTCACCGGAGGAGTACAGAAAGACCTGGTAATGGAGCCGCTTACTGCAGGGAGCGGTGGCATTGTGCAGGCAATGAATATTGCTCCTCAAGTCGAAAAGGAGGTCGTCAACATTGAGGATCTACCTTCCATGAAATTGGACACAAGCGAAGTTGAAACATTCGACTTGGAAGATGTGAATCCGCTGGCTACGGGCTTTATCAATGAAGACATACCCGCAAACGGCTCCATTACTGCGACTGATCCGTTCAACCTGGAGGCCGGAGAGACGGTTACTCTGAACTGTACCTATTCCCCAGCGGATGCGAATGTCCTCTTTGGGCTTTTAGCGCCTGACGGTGGCTACTACTATTTTGACGTGACTGGTGGGAACATCCAGGAAACTGTGAAGGTCAATATGCGTGGCGCATATACTCTGCATATCATCAACAATTCGGACACGCTGGTCACAGTAATGGGGAGCGTAAGCTATTAAATTAGATGGAGAAGAAGACCAACAAGTAGGCATGCAGTAAACTAAAACTGAGTGCTGAGCAAGGAAAGGGAGGGACTAAGGTTCTTCCCTTTCCTTGTTGGAGGATTAACGGTTTACCCGTTTTGGCTCTATAAAGGGCATCAACGGGTAAACCGTTATACATTTATTTTCTGTGTATGTTGACAACCAGCTCTTCTATCTCTATGCTTTGGCTTTTGACGTGGATGGGTGGTGGTGGCCCAGCTCCGGGACACGCTGTACCAGATGAACAAGGATGATGTGGTGTGTACCCTAGTGATGTTCAAGGAGGATTATGTGACATTTCCTGGGGATGCTATAGCGAAGATCTACAGTCTGACTATACCCATCAACAAGCGGAACTGGCGCAAAGAGGACTGGCGGAATAAGGATGGGCGGCCAGTTGATATCGGTACACCTCAGAGTCGGGTACAAGAGTGGCGTCAGCAGCACCCAGAAGGCCACAAACCTGACTGCCGCTGGGATATGGGATTTGATCTTAAGACCATTCGGAAATGGTAGGACTGTGGGATATAGCTGCAAATAATTGTGGTTGCATTTTCAATCAATATCGGATATACTATGTATATCCAACGGAAAGGAGGCTTACATATGACAACGACAATTCAGAAGTGGGGCAATAGCCAAGGGATTCGAATTCCAAAATTTATTCTAGAGGCATTGCATTGGAGTGGTAGCGAACAACTGGTTATGACTACAGAGAATGATAAGATTATCATTGAAAAGGCGGAAAAGCGGAAGAATATCAAAGAACTTTTCGCTGATTACCATGGAGAATGCACCTCTATTGAGATAGATTGGGGTGAGCCTGTTGGGAAGGAAGTTTGGTGAGGCAAGGAGACATTCTCTTTACCCGATTCAATCCCAGGGCCAATATCAGCTGGCAACTCAAGGAACTGGCGGAGCAACTGAGTGAACACGTCTCGGCCCGGTCTACAAGACCTATATTCGCTCAGCAGTGGCCGTGGGAGGAAGCTCTGGCGAACCGTCTACCCTGAAAAGTGAAATTGCAACGTAGATGCAAGTGTTACTTGCCTCCATGTAAATCGCAAGCGGTTTACATGGGATTAAAGATGCTCTATAATAGGAGTGAAAAAAGTGGAGTTAAGAGATAAACTGATTTTGTTGAGAAAGGAAAAAGAGCTATCTCAAGCAGATTTAGCCGAGATATTAAATGTATCGCGTCAAGCAATTTCTCGGTGGGAGGTGGGAACATCGGTCCCATCTATGGATAATTTGAGTGCATTAAGCAGGCTATATAATGTATCAGTAGATAGTCTTATGCGCCCTGATAATAATGCAGAGACAATTGTAAAAGAACAGGTAAACAATGAAGAAAAAGAAGAAGCAAATATAAAAAGGAGCTATAGTGATTTTCTTAAAATAGTAAAGAACAGGACGCTATTTGCCTCGTTAGCATTATTGGCGTTTGCTATTGTTATAGTATCGTTCATCGTGTTTTTTCAAAAGGATATTGAGAAAAAAGAACTATCTGAAACAAAAAAAGAGGTTATATCATTGGAGAGTGACGAACTGGATCAGGGCCTGTTAGAAGAAGGACAAATAATTATCGCAAATTAAACGTATTGGAGTGAAATAAATGAAGAGTTGCATCGCCACAATATTTTTAGCATGTATGCTCATGTTGAACGGTGTTAGTGTATCTGCGGCGGAGGCTGAGGTGGCTCCTATGGATCTGTCTCAGGTTCACTGCGAAGTTATTGATACCGTTGTGTTGGAAGGCCAAATACGTGCAACAGGATCATATGATTGGGATATACCGTCGGGGAAAATCATGAGAGGCGATACGGCGTTTCCATTAGGGCAAAACGAAGTTGTTACAATAAACTGTACATATTCTCCAAGAGAATCAGATCTTGATATTGGATTGATTGCTCCTAATGGCAGATTTTATTATATAGAAACAAGTGGTGGCGTTTTCGACGAGTCAATTAAAGTAGACGATGCCGGATACTATTATTTGGCGATAAGGAACAACTCAGATGATTCAGTAAATGTAAAGGGATTTGTTTATTACTAGCTTTTGAGGAAGAAAAATTTTAACGAAACAATTTGCATTGTGCTGCGAGGAAGACTTTGCGGATATTTAGAATGAGTATACAAAGGGTGGGCCTTTAATTAAAGGCCCACCCTTTATCATGAATTTGATAAGAGATGAGATTAGCGGTAATAAGGACTGGCGGAATAAGGATGGGCGGCCAGTTGATATCGGTACACCTCAGAGTCGGGTGCAAGAGTGGCGTCCTCAGCACCCGGAGGGCCGAAAAGCCGACTGTCACCGGGACACGGGACATGATCCTAAGACCATTCGGAAATGGTGGAACTGTGGGATATAGCCGCAAATAATTGTGGTTGCATTTTCAAACAATATCGGATATACTATGTATATCCGATAGAAAGGAGGCTTACACATGACAACGACAATTCAGAAGTGGGGCAATAGCCAAGGGAT
>ULUX01091415.1_pt1 | contig 16861 bp, 12 predicted proteins | sample 1958961 | NCBI WGS metagenome assembly ULUX01 (sample SAMEA4835773, study PRJEB28245) | human gut metagenome | biome: gut microbiome; material: fecal sample | place: Denmark | collected 2008 | reverse complement strand
TCCAGTAAAAAGAACTTCAAAGTCATTTGAAGTTCTTTTTTTGTGTGCAAATATAGAAAGTATGAAAATACAAAAAGCGGTCAGTGAAATTTTTACTGACCGCTTTTTGCGTTCCTTCATGATTATGGAAAAAAATAGAAGGCATATAAATTGCCGCATACATATGAATTTTTAACGAGGTATCTGCGGTAGAATATCTCGCTATCCAAGAAAAAGTATTTCAAACATCGTCTGAAACTTCTGTTTTTTGATTATCATTATAAAGCTTTACTGTAAAGGTTGTGCCTTTTCCTTCAGCACTCTCTACATGAATTTCCCCATTACAAAGGCATATAATCCGGTGAACCAAAGTCAGACCAAGACCGTTACCATTGTGGGTTCCCGAAGGATCCATACTATAAAACTTTTCAAAAATGTGATCCAATGTTTCTGGAGACATGCCAGTACCATAATCTTGAATGGATGCGGTGATACAAGCATCATCTTGAGAAAGCCGCACAGAAATGGTTCCATTTTCAGATGAAAATTTAATGGCATTAGAAATCAGATTATACCAAATTTGAGATACCATATTTTTGTTTCCTAAATAAGAAATGCTTTCCATTTCAATATCCCAATTGAGATTTTTTTCGCTCCAGAATTTTTCCATAGATAATATGGAATTACGGATCTGTTCGTCCAGAGAATATGTTGTTTTGTCCAATACAATGTCCTGATTTTCCAGTTTGGAAATCAACAAAATATTATTGATTAATGCGGAAAGCCGTTTGGAACTGGAAATGATCAGGTCAATATAGTTTTGCCGTTCCTGTTTGGATAGGGTTTCATCCTGCAAAAGGGTAACATATCCTTCTATCACAGCCAAAGGTGTTTTAAACTCATGTGAAACATTAGCTACAAAATCGTTACGGAATGTTTCGATATGACTCAATTCTTTTGTCATGATATTAAAACTGCGGATCAATTCCCGAATTTCTTTCCCAAATGCTTTTTCTTCCAATTGTATGTTGAAGTTCCCCCTGAGAAACCAGATGTGCTGCTTCATTTAACTGTATGATTGGTTTTAATACATGTTTTCCGACCAGCTTTGTCAGCAAAGTGCCGCTGAAAATACTCATGATGATGAAAATCACCAGCATAAACAGGGGAGCTGGATTATGTATCCAGCCAAGACTAATGGCGATGAGTGTTAGTACTGATAAAAAAGTAGAACTAACAATTTGTATTAGGAAAAATGAAAAAGAAAAAAGAAAATTCAATTTGTGTTTGGACAGTGCCTGCATATTACCGCTTCACCGCCTTATATCCCAATCCCCGTACCGTTATAATTTCAAAATCCGGATTGTTGCGGAATTTTTCCCGCAGTCGGCTAATATGTACGTCGACGGTGCGGGATTCTGTTTCTGTATCCAGTCCCCAGATTTCATCCATTAATTGCTGTCGTGTGAAAATATGATTTAAAGAGGATAAGAGCTTGAACAAAATCAAGAATTCTTTCTGCGGCAGCATTTCCTCTTTATCGTTTTGCGTCACAGTGAGGGAATCGTATTCCAATTTTGTATGTCCCACAATGACTCTGCGTTCATGATTGATCTGCGCCCGTTTGAGAAGGGTACCAACTCGCAGCACCATTTCATTGATGTTGATGGGTTTTACCATATAATTATCGGTTCCGGCACGGAATCCCTTTTCCATATCGTCAAAAGTATCTTTTGCCGTAATCATCAGTACCGGCTGATTATAATTGGCATTGCGGATTTCCTGCACAAAGGAATATCCATCCATGACCGGCATCATAATATCTGAAATGATTAAGTCAATATACGTATTGTCCAGTACATCTATGGCTGCCTGACCGTTTTCCGCTTCTGTGCAGGTATAACCATGCTTGCGCAGAACGGTGCAGAACAAATGACGCAGTTTGCTGTCGTCTTCTACGACCAAAATATGAAACATGAACATGCTCCTTTCTTATGATGTTTTTTTCATTATAAAACAGAATTGTCAATTGTTTGTAAACAGATTCAATGGTATTTCATTTAATTTCCATTAAAAAATATACCACAATCCTCAGTAGTTTAGGAACAGATTTGACCTATCTAAATTTAAATTCCATTAAATACCCAAAAGTTTACATTCGGTTGATGTTTAGTTGATATTTAGTTTAAAGCTTCCGTGTAGACTTGGTGGCGAATTTTCGAATGAAGGAGGACATTTATGAAAAGAAGCATTTATGTTTTGATTGCATGTGCCTATCCTGTTCTGTTTTGCGCTGGCTGTGGCGCAGGGAAGCCAGCTGGGGACATGTCACAGATGACAACATCTGTTGCCGTAGAGACACAGGAAATCGCTTTGCAGCCTATGGAACAGTATGTCAGTGTTTCATCTAAAGTATCATCGGAGCAGGAGGTTTCTGTGGTACCGAAAACTTCCGGAACAGTGAAGAAATTGTATATAGGTCTGGGGGATACGGTTAAGGCAGGAGACATCCTTTTTGAAATAGACGATACGGAAGCAAGACTGCAAGTACAGCAGGCCCAGGCATCTTTGGAATCTGCCCAGGCTAATTATGATCAAAATGTAGGCGGCAGTTTGGAAACACAGTTGGATCAGATGCAGGCAACAGTGGATTCTTATCAGATTCAATATGATGACCTGAAAAAAGAACTGGAAGAAACAGAGGCCCTTTATGAAATCGGTGCTGCTTCCCAGAGCGAGGCTGATAACCTGAAATCCAGTGTAAATAAGGCGAAAATTCAGCTGGAGTCTGCGCAGAAGCAATTGGAACTGAACAAAGGCAGTATTTTGGAAGATACGAAGAAATCTTTGCAGGTAAATATCACACAGGCAGAAGCTTCTCTGGCAAGTGCCCAGAAGCAGCTGGATGATACAAAAGTCCGTGTGGAAATTGATGGTATCATTGGTACTTTGAATATTTCCGAAGGCAGTGTTGTCAATGTCCAAGGTGAAGCCATGACATTGGTGAATATGGATAACCTGAAAGTGTCATTCCATGTTTCAGAAGATGTCATCAATGAAATTTCTGTTGGCTCTCCTGTCTATATTACGGTTTCCGCAGTATCAGATGATCCTATGACAGCAACAGTCACCAATATTTCTGAAGCGGCAGACAGCTCTACAAGACTTTATCAGGTAGAAGCAGCTTTGAGCAATACCGAAGGAAACTTAAAGCCAGGTATGTTTGCCAATGTACGGTTGGTAACCGAAACAAAAGAAGATACCATTGTTGTTCCCTTGAATACTGTTTTGACAGACAATGGAGAAAATACGTTTTTGTAGTAGATGAAAATAACATTGCCCATAAAACTGTGGTAGAAACAGGATTGGAAAATGATACATACATCGAAATTACCAGTGGTTTGAACATTGGGGATACGGTTGTTACCAAAGGTCAGGACTTCCTGTCAGACGGCAATACCGTAAATATTACAAACGGGACAACAGAACAGGAATCAATCGCAGAAGTACCAGAGCAGGAATGATGAACTTTTCTGCGGATTTCTAAAACAAAGGAGTTGATATGTTTGGATATTACAAAGATTTCGATTAAACGTCCCGTTGCCATCATGATGGTTATGTTCATCATCATCATTCTGGGTGCAGTTTCCATTACCAAAATGGAAATGGAATTGACACCGAAAACGGAAATGTCTATGGTCATGATTATGACGACCTATGAAGACGCCGGGCCGGAAGAAGTGGAAAATCTGGTTACGGAGAAAATCGAAAGTGCAGTTGCCAATGTGGAAAATGTAGAGTCTATTTCTTCCACATCATCAGAAGGCAGCTCTATGGTTTCCATTGAATTTAATTATGGAACCAATCTGGATACGGCCATTACAGACTTGCGGGATAAATTGAGCATGGTGGAAGCAACTTTGCCTGATGGCTGTGATTCTCCCAATATTATGAAAATGGATATGAATTCCATGCCCATTGCCACCATTGTGGTTTCCGGTGAGGATATGACATCCGATGAACTGAAGTCATTTGCAGAGGATGATATTGAACCCCGTCTGGAACGTCAGGAAGGCGTTGCTTCCGTAGACATCATGGGTGGTACAGAACAGGAAATCCTGATTGAGATTGATCCGGAACGACTGGAAGGTTTGGGATTGACCATGACTTCCATTGGGCAGATCCTTTCAGCGGAAAACAGCAACCAGTCCGGCGGCAGTATTTCCTATGGCGAAAAGAGCATGACCATCAGTACCAAGCTGCAGATGGAAAGCATTGAAGATGTCAAAAATACACCCATTCAGATTGCAAATGGTACAGTTATGCGTCTGGGGGATATTGCTACCGTCACAGAAACACAGAAGGAAGTTACATCTATCAGCCGTTACAATGGGGAATCTTGTGTCACACTTTCTGTCACACAGTCCAGTGATGGCAATACAGTAACTGCTGTGAATAACATTTTGGATGAAGTGGAAAAACTCAATGCGGAATATCCGGATATGACCATTGAAGAGGTAAGCGAGTCCGGCAGTACCATTGAAGATTCTGTTATGAACGTTGTTTCCAATATTTTTACAGGTGCGATTCTTTCCATTCTGGTTATGTTTGTGTTCCTGAAAAATGTTGGCTTGACTGGCGTCATTGCTGTTTCTATGCCAATCTCTATTATTGGTACATTTGTATTTTTGTATTTCTCCGGCACAACACTGAATATGATCTCTCTGGGCGGTTTGTCCGTCGGTGTCGGTATGCTGGTAGATAACTCGGTTGTTATGCTGGAAAACATTTACCGTTATCGTACCAGCCTTGGCTATGGTAAGGTAAAAGGAACCTATCGTGCCGGCAGAGAAGTACGATCTTCTCTGATTGCGTCCACATTGACAACCATTGTTGTATTCATTCCCTTCGTTTTCGTATCCGGCATGATGATGCAGATGATGACAGACCTGGCGCTTGCCATTGTATTCTCTCTGGTAATGTCTTTGATTTCTGCAATGACAGTGGTACCTATGTTGGCAGGGAACTATGTAAATAATGTACATCGAAATAAAGCGCCGAAAAAACTGGATTTCATCAATAAGATGCTGAATATGTTCGATATCGGCATGAAAAAGCTGAGTAATCTGTATGGCAGATTTTTGAAATGGGCAGTTTGGCATAAGAAAAGAACACTTTCTTGTGTAATGCTGGTATTCATTGCCTCTTTGTGCATGCTTCCATCTGTTGGTATGGAATTGATGCCATCTTCTGACGAAGGTACTTTCTCTGTAACAGTGAAAGCACCGAAGGGCAGCAATCTGGATACAGTAGATGCACTGTCTTTACAGGTGGAAGAAATTCTGGAACAGATTCCGGAAATGGTATCTATCAGCGTAACTATGTCTGGTTCTTCCGGCTCTATCATGGGCAGTTCTGAAGAAAGCAGCATCAGCTGTGTATTAGTTGATAAAAATGAACGTGACCGCAGTACAGACGAAATCGTAGAAGAAGTGCGTAATTCTGTGAAGAATATCGCAGGGGCAGAAATCAGCGTTTCTTCCAGCTCCAGTATGGGCTCTATGATGGGCGGCAGTGTTTCCGTAGAAATCTATGGCGATGACATGGATAAACTGCAGGAAATCAGCGATCAGATCGCATCTCAGATGGAACAGATCGAAGGTGTTCGTCAGGTAAGCAGCTCTCTGGAAGATCAGGATACCGAAGTAGCCCTGCAAATTGACAAAGAACGTGCAAGACAGTATGGACTGACAGGTTCCGACATTGCAAGTCAGGTAAGAAACACTGTTTCTGGCTTTACAGCAACAACACTGAAAGCAAACGGAACAGAAATGGATATTCGTATTGTATTCCCTGACGAGAGCATGTCTACACTGAGCGATATCAATGACTTGTCTATTATGACAGGTGATGGCAAAGTGATTCCTTTGTCCTCCGTTGCGGAAATTACCATGGAAAATGTGCCGCCTTCCATTTCCAGAGACGACCAGAGCAGATATGTAACCATTTCCTGTGATGTATATGGCCGTGATAGCGGCAGTATCGGTAATGATATTCAGGCTATCATTGACCAGATGGCCATTCCTGATGGTTACAGCGTAAAACTAGGTGGTACCAATGAAATGATGAATGATACATTCTCCTCTTTGGGTCTGGTAATCGTTCTGGCGATCGTGCTGGTTTACATGGTTATGGCAGCGCAGTTTGAATCCTTTGTAAATCCCTTTATCATTAATGTTTACCATTCCTTTGGCATTTACAGGGGCAATTTTCCTACTGTTCATTACAGGAGAACCTCTGAGCATGATGGCGTTGATTGGCTGTCTGGTGCTAGTAGGTATCGTTGTAAACAATGGTATTGTGTTGATTGACTATATTGATATTTTGCGTAACAGAGATGGGTATTCACTGGTAGATGCAATTTTGACTGCATGTCCTACCAGATTAAGACCTATCCTGATGACAGCATTGACGACAATTTTGGGGCAGTTCCCTATGATTTTCTCCAATGTTACCAACAGTGAAACACTGAAAGGCATGGGGCTTGTCATTGCCGGTGGTCTGACCACATCAACATTCCTGACTCTGGTAGTCGTACCTTTGCTGTATATGATCTTAGACCGGTTTGTGCAGGCATTCCGCAATAAGATGAAATTTACTAAGAAGGCAAATCCTTATGAAATTGAACAGGAATGCTGTTAATGAGAGAAAGGAGGTTTTTTATGAAATATAAATTGGCATTGCTGCTAACGGTGACGATGCTGATGCCAACTGCAACGACTGCACTGGCAGCGGAAACGAGTACGACAGCAACAGAAACCACAAAAACCGCGTCAGAAGCAAATGCCGCAGAAACAACAGAAAGCGGTGTTTGGCAGCTGACATTCGAAGAGGCACTGGAACTGGCAGAAGAAAACAGTTCCGACCTGGATAACGTGGCGGAAAAAGCAGAATACCTTCAGGATTTGAAGGAAGATATCTGGGATATTACAGGTTCTTTCTCTGTGCCGACCGTTAGTTATCAGCAGTGGGTAGATGATGATGTTTACAGCATCTATTCTCAAATCCAGTCTATCAGCAGCAGTATGACCCAGAATCGTTATACGGAAGAGATTACAAAGTTGTCACTGGAATCAACCGTAAAAAGTTACTTTACCTCTATTTTGAGTGACGAAAGTTCTCTGGAAGTGGCCAAAAAAGAGGCAGAAGTAAAGAAAACCCAGTATTTGCAGGGTCAGACCAAAAATAAAATGGGGCTGATCAGTGATTACGACCTGCGTACACTGGAAACAGAGTATAAGACTGCGGTGGACAATGTGCAAACACTGGAAAGAGCCATTGAGGAGGAATACCGTTCCTTTAATCAGTTGTTGGGCATCAGTGATGATACAGAATATGAACTGAAATATGATGTAGAGTATACACCCTACAACATGGGACAGAGCATGACACAGTATATTCAAAATAAACTTAATACGGATTATACCATCAAACAGCTGGAACAGAATGTGGATGACGCTGAGTTCAACAAAAACTATATGTCTATGTCCAGCACAAATTCCCAATCTGCTACCAACAAATACTCTTATGAGGAAGCCAAAAGTACCTTAAAAACAGCAAAAGAAGATAAAGAACTGGCAATCCAGAATGCGTATAATGAGGTACAGGAATTGGAGAATCAATATGAAACAGCACAGCGAAATCTGGAAACAGCAAAATCCAATTTGGAATTGGCAGAACTGAATTACTCTTTGGGCAGAAATACGGCATTGGATGTAACGAAAGCGGAACTGGATGTAGAAGAAGCGGAAAATACATTGTCACAGATCGTATACTCCCACGATATGAAGGTTTATCAGTTGGAGAGCACAGAATTATTGTAAAATCAAACATAAAAGTTGCTTTTCATGATGTCTGATTGAGTGAGCAATATAGAAGAAACAGAGAAAGATATGTTATTTTCATTCATTTGAAAATGCATATCTTTCTTTTTTGTATTCATATAGTTGACAGTTGGAAAAGAGAGGCATACTTTAAAAGCAGGATGTGTTGTTTTTGTTAAAAATACGCTGAAAAGTTGCGGAAATGATATTCACATTGTATAATAAAATCAATAATTAATAAATTATGTAAATTATTTATATAAAAATGAACAAAAATGGAATGAATTATAAAAAGTTTGTGTGTGATTTTGTATGAGGCGATTTGGAGGCGATGCATTATGGCAAATATTTCAAGTGCAAGTGGAAAGATTACATTAAAAGGTGACTGGACGCAGGAAGCCATTGATGCCTTTGAACCCATGTTAGACGTATGGGGTTTTTATGGCGAATATGGTATTCAAGATTGCGGTGGTTTTGATGAAGAACATTTGACTTCTGACTTTTATGGTTGCGGAAGATGGTCTTTTTCAGGCACACTTGAATCATTTGAAGATTGGACAAGACAATGGTTTAAAGATAATCCCAAAAAACCAAATGGGGAACCTATTTGTGCTACGACAGAGGAACAGTACGAAAACTTCTTGAAAATTATGTGTGAAAATAATCTTGTGATCGAGATGGATTTTGAGGATGTGGAAGAAGGCTGCGGCGGACATATCCATGAGATTGGCCAGTTTACTTCTGAAGACGGAAGCTGTATCACTTATGAAACAATGGAATGCGAGGACATTGTTCCATCTTGGGATGAATATGAAAGAGGTTGTCTAGAAGCTGCAGTGGACTTCTTTGAAAACTTTTTGTCAGATGCGGACAGAAAAAAACTGCGTAAGTGGGTAAAAAATCATGTCATGCCGACAGACATATTTGAGGAATGTGATGATTATGAGGAAATTATAACGTATTTTGGTGATTACGGCGAAGACCCGTTTTATCGTTTCTGCCGTAAATTCTATCCCGATACAGAAGAATGGGACGAGTTCACTGGAGAATATGAAAATGTATATGGATGCCTTGTGGAAGAATCAGTAGACGATGAGGACTGTGATTACGACGAAGAAGATTATGACGATGAGGACCTTGAGGACGACGATGAAGATGATGAAGACAGCGAAGATGAAGACGTTAATGCTTGGGATACAGAACCTCAATATCCTCTGGATGAGATTGACTCCTTGGAAATCAGTGGCAGCGCCTTTGTTTTGACCGGTGATTTTCAGAACTGTGATGGCGACAGGAATCAGGTCAAGGAAATGATTGAAGCCAAAGGCGGGAGATGCACCGGTGCCGTCAGCGGCAAAACGAACTACCTCGTTTTGGGTGATTTTGGCTCAGCAGGTGCCAAGAAGATTGATCAAGTCATGGGACAACGGGCAAAAGGCAAGGATATCAAAATCATTGCAGAATATGGCCTGTTCCGTTTTCTGTAAAAGGATAGGGGGAATCACACATGAGTAAGTGGAAAGATTTTGAATTTTGCGCAGCAGGCTGGGATAAAAAAAGATGGGATCTGCGCTATACTGGCGAGAACAAAGATCTGGTGATACCAGAAAAAATGATCGCGAAAGCAGGAGAAAAGGCAACCATTGCCATTTCTGCTGCCAATGGCAACGAATTGGAAAGCATTACTCTGCCCAAAAACATTTATGATGTTTGGCTTGGTACGCTTTATGGTGCAAAAAGTTTGAAAAAAATTACTGTTGATCCGGAAAACCCATATTTGAAAGATGTTGATGGTGTGCTTTACACCAAAGACGACAAAAGACTCATAAAGATGCCTTGCCAAAAGACAGGAATCTATACTGTATCTGATGGTGTGGAAGAGATCGAAGTGACTGCTTTTCAATATTCACATTTAGATGAGGTGATATTGCCGGAGTCCTTAAAGGAAATCGGAAATTGTTGCTTTCAGTACAGTGAACTGAAAAAAGTAACGATACCGAAAAGTTTGCCAGAATTAGAGGATAATGTTTTTTCTGATTGTCGAGAATTGGAGGAATTTTCGTTTTTGGGAGATACCAGTATTCAGTATGGGTATGTGGATATGGACTCTGAAATGGAGAAGCGGATTTCCGGAGATGGTTTTACACAGACAGCGGAATGTTATCTTCTTGCCTGCTTAAAGAGTTATCCGAATATTTAAAAATGCAGAAGAAAATTCATTGCGGCGGCAAAACGCGGAAAAAGGGAAAAAATAGTGGAATATCTCTTGAGCACTTTACCGGATACACCTGTGGAAAAAGGCAAATTCGAAATCAGTGACTTAGAAGATGGAACGGCTGCAATCCAGTAATATAAAGGTGAAGAAAGCGTCATTGAGATTCCTGCTGAAATGGATGGCAAAAAAAATAACAGCAATCGGAAAGGGAGCTTTTGAGGAAAATGAATCTGTGGAAAAGGTCATTGTGCCTGAGGGTGTGGAACTGATCGAAAAGAATGCCTTCAAGGGTTGCATATCCTTAGAAGAGGTAGTATTGCCGGAAAGCTGTACAGATATTGGTGCTTCCGCTTTTGAGGACTGCAAAATTTTGAAAAAATTGAATTTGCCGCAGAATATAACTATTTTGTCCAGAAAGATGCTGAAAAACTGTAAATTACTGGAAAAATTGGAGTTGCCAAAAGGACTTGTGAAGATTGATAGTGAAGCCTTGTATGATTGTGATAGCATCACAGAATTGGAACTGCCGGAAGGCTTGCGGTATTTGGGAAAAGAATGCTTGTATGCCTGCGGCTGTAACTATGGCCCGGTGCTTCCCGGAGAATGGGGATACAGCAAAAGAAAATTTGCCATTCCGGCGTCCGTGACACAGATTGATGATGGCGGAAATGGTATCTTTGCCGCTTATCCCAAGGCGCAGGAGCTGTTCGATGTGTTTGAGTATAAAGTGATTTTACAGGTGAAAAGAGGTTCTGTTGCTCATAGATATGCGGCGAAAAAGAAGATTCGGTTTGAATTAGTCTGATAGTAAAGAAGGAAAATCGTTTTCCGTGGAAAGGAGACTTATTATGCGTGAAATCAATAGAGACACAGAAGAACTCAGAAGTAAGCTTCTGTCCGAAGTTTACGCCGGAGCAGTGCCTGGTATGCCTGCCATGATACTGGATGAAAGCAGAATCCGTAATGCTGACGCAGACGAACTGGAAAAGATTGCGAAAGAATACGGATATTAAAATCAGAAAGAAAGCGATACTTTAGAGGGCTGTTTAACAGGAAAATAAAAATAGCTGGAATCTTTTCGATATAAAGGATTCCAGCTATTATATTTTTACTGATGAAGGAAGCTTGAGAAAAGGATGTTATTTTTGTTCTGTCATTGCCAAAGGATACATAGAATAACATCATGATATATTTGAAAGCAAAACAGAATTCAATGGCATTTTCGTTGTATTTTTATACCTAACATGATAAAATTAAAAGTCCGGGGAAAGAGACAGAAACGTCATATATCTTGTTCTTTTTTTCCATCTATGATACACTCTTAATATTAAGGTTAAATGGAATCTGCGTTTCCAAATCGTGGTGAAACGACAGGATTGGGTTTAGAAGATTCATATATCGTACAGATATCCAATAGAATTTACTTGATTGAACCAGTGTAAACAATGAATCCATGATGTTTTGAAAGGAGCAAATCGTATGAAGAAAAAGGTTGCAATATTATTTGGTGGTTGTTCTGAAGAACATGACGTATCCATAAAATCTGCAAGAGAAATCTGGAAATATATTGACAAAGAAAAATATGATCCCGTTTATATCGGTATTTCCAGATCCGGCGAATGGAAACTCTGTGATGAACCTACTGCTGATTGGGATGCGAAAACAACACAGCGTGTCATTTTGTCCTCCAACAAACAGGATAAAGGCATGCTGGTACTGAAAGACGGTACTTATGAATTGGTTCCTCTGGATGTTGTATTCCCCATGATCCACGGCAAAATGGGCGAAGACGGCACCATTCAGGGCCTGCTGGAAGTGACAGGTATTCCTTATGTAGGCTGCGGCATTCCTGCTTCTGTATTGTGTATGGATAAATCCATGACATACCTGACAGTAAGCAACCATGGATTCCGCGCGCCTGGATTCAAAATTCTGCATGATGGCGAAGAAGCAGACGCATCCGCTTTGAACTACCCTGTTTTTGTAAAACCTGCTCGTTCCGGTTCTTCCTTTGGTGTAACAAAGGTAAGCAAACCAGAAGATTTGCAGGTTGCTGTTGATGTGGCAAGAGAATTTGACAAAAAAGTTCTGATTGAAGAAGCTATCAAAGGTATGGAAGTTGGCTGCGCAGTTATGGGTAATGGCGACAACCTGAAAGTAGGGGAAGTAGACCAGATCACGCTGTCTCATGGTATTTTCCGTATCCATCAGGAAGACCATCCCGAAGAAGGTTCTGAAAATGCTGTATTTACAGTTCCCGCAAACCTGCCTGTTGAAAAACGGAAAGAAATCCAGGAAACAGCAAAAGCAATGTATAAAGTTCTGGGCTGCAAAGACCTTTCCCGCGTGGATATGTTCCTGCAGGAAGATGGTACCATCGTTCTGAACGAAGTAAATACAATGCCTGGTTTCACATCTTATAGCCGTTATCCTCGTATGATGCTGGCAACAGGCATGACATTCACTGAACTTATTGACCACTGTATTGAAATGGCATTGCAGGAAGGAAAATAATCATGGAAAAAGGATTTGTTTTTTTGGATGAAGTTATCCCCGGAATTCGTTGGGATGCCAAATATGCAACTTGGGACAATTTCACAGGGAAACCTGTGGATGGATATGAAGTCAATCGCATTGTCGTTGCGAAAGAAATGGCAGATGCCCTTGCAGAGGTACAAAAAGAAGCAAATCAAATGGGATATGGGCTTTTGGTCTGGGATTCCTATCGTCCGCAGCGTGCTGTAAACTGTTTTCTGAGATGGGCTGCGGAACCGGAAGACGGCAGAAGAAAAGAAATCCATTATCCAAACATCAAGCGGGAAGAATTGCTTTCTAAAGGCTATGTGGCTGCAAAATCAAGCCATAGCCGCGGAAGTGCAGTCGATTTGACGCTCTATTCCCTGAAAACAAATGAAATCCTCCAGATGGGAACATGTTTTGACTTTATGGATGTGAAATCCCATCATACCTGTAAAGATGTGTCAAAAGAAGAATATGAAAACCGCCAGCTCCTGTGCGGCCTTATGACACGTCACGGATTTGTGCCCTTTGAAAATGAATGGTGGCACTATAATTTGAAAAAAGAACCATATCCGGAAACATATTTCGATTTTCCTCTTTCCGGCAGTTCTTCTGATGAAATGGTATAAATATCATGAACACAACCAGGACTTTCCTTATTGAATGAAGGAAGGTTCTGGTTTTTTGTTTGTGTATGAAACAGACATTTGTATATGTCATAAAGTATGGAATATAAATGTATAGAATAAAATTAGAAAAATTCTCAAAAAAATCTATAAATGATAGAATTGCTTGTAAAATAGGGGGTTTCTTTGTTGTAGGGAGCAGGATAATTTTCGGATGTGATTAATAAATATGAAATGCCTTGCATGCTTTATATGTCGGATGTTTTAAAAAAATGTCAAAAAAAGAGGAAAAATGCAAGGGGGATGGAACACTTGAAGCAATTATATGGGGCTGCTGCTTTAGGCGTAGCCGCTGTATTGTTTGCGGGAATTTCCGGTACGGAAGTAATGGCACAGGAGCTGGAAAATGCCGCAGATAAAGCAGCACAGGGGGCGTTCGAGTATTTGTATCTTGAAGAAAGAGGAAGTTCAGATACAAATGAAATGAAAATCGTGATTCAGTTAAGTGACAGTGAGGAAGCGCTGGCTTCTGCGCAACTGCAATTTCATTATGAAGGGGATTCGGAGTCAGAAATTGTGGATGCAAGTCAGATTGCGGAAAGAACTGTAACTTTTACACAGAAATTTGATGATTCAACAAAAATTGCCGTGTTGGATACAATTAGCTGGACAGAAAATGACACAGTATACACAGTTGATTTTGCAGAAAATCAGATAGAGATTGCCGGCAATGATGAACAGACAGAAAATGCAAATACAGCACTGCTTTATCTGGCGGATGGAACACAGAAAGAAGTTCCTGTTTCTGAAGAACCCATTCGCATAGAAGAAATGCAGGAAGCGGCAGCACAGCCCGAAGTCGATGAAGCTATCGCAAAGGAAGATGCGCGGGAAGAAACCGATCGTGATTCTTATACTGGCGGGGAACTGTTTACAGATGTCAAAAAAGAAAATTGGTTTTATCCTGCCGTTAGCTATGTAATGAATAAAGGTCTTATGACTGGTATGGTCAATGGCGGTTTCGGGCCCAATGAAGAATTGAGCAAAGTACAGTTTACGGTGGTTCTTTATCGTATGGATGGCTCTCCGGAAGTACGCCTTTCTGCAAATACACTATCCATTCCGGAAAATGCTTATTATGCACCAGCAGTTTACTGGGCAAATCAGGAAGGATTGCTGGATAGATCCCAAAGCAATTCCATAAAGCCGGAAGATCAGATTACACGGGAAGAAATGATCTCTATGCTGTTCCGTTATGCCCAATATAAAGGATTTGATACACAGGAAAGAGCTGATCTGGCACAGTTTGCAGACGCAGAGAAGGTATCTTCTTCTGCAAAAGAAGCTATTTCCTGGGCAGTTGCAACAGGAATGATTAGCGGAGAGGGAAAAGACAGACTTTTGAATCCTCAGGGTAGCGCAAGCAGAGCAGTTTGTGCCGCTATGATCACCCATCTTTGTGAAACATATATGCCGGATGCTTTTGCGAATATTCCCATTTACGCAAAGGCGAATAACATCGCATTTACTTCTGTAAATCAGGAAACAGGAGATTTTACGGTCACTGTTTCCGGCATTACTGCCAGCATGTGAGAAAGGTAGAAGTAGCTCTTTGGCGTGACAGCAATCAGGGAGACATCTGCTGGTATCCTGCCGTTGCACAAGGAAATGGAGTCTATGCAATCAAAGGAAAAGTGGTAAATCATAAACTGCATTTTGGCGTTTATCGGGCACAGGCATATGTAACATTAAAAAATGGTCTGCGGATTCCTGCTGGCATACAGTCTGGCACCATTGAAGGCAGTGAGGCCCAGATTCGTATCAGCAACCATGTCAATGATGTATACGATCAGGTGGGACATGACCTCTATGCATGCTATAAATGGGTTGTGGACAATGTTTCTTATAAAAAAGCTGCCTATTCCTGTGGAACCAAAGGATGGCTACACAGCAGATCAGTGGTATGCAGTATTGGCATTTGAAAATCATCAGGGTAACTGTTTCTGCTACGCTGGTGCGTTTTATCAGCTCGCCAAAGGTTTAGGATATGATGCAAAATATGTAGAAGGGAAAGTTGCCATGGCGGCTGGTGGTTATGGCCCGCATGGCTGGGTGGAAATCACCAAAGACGGCGCTACATATATTTGCGATCCAGATATGCAGGACGAAGCGCCTAGATATAATTTCTATATGCAGCCGGCAAATAGTCCTGTTATCAAATATGTGCGATAGGTAGGGCAGAAAGATATGGTATTTAGTTCACTGACATTTTTATGTATTTTTTTGCCGGTGGTACTGGCGCTTTATTATCTGCTTCCGACACTGCGTATCAGAAATATTTTGCTTATTGCAGTCAGTCTGCTGTTTTATGCTTATGGTGAGCCGGTTTATGTACTGTTGATGATTGCCAGCATCATCATAAACTATATTTTCGGCAGACTGCTGGGAACGGAAAATAAAAAGAAACGACAATGGATTCTTGCCATTGCGGTGGTTATCAATATTGGTCTGTTGGTGGTATTTAAGTATCTGGATATGATGGTACAGACTGTCAACCAACTCTCAGGCAGTGAAATACCCTTGGTCGGTCTGGCTTTGCCCATTGGTATTTCTTTCTTTACCTTCCAAGCGTTATCCTATGTCATTGATGTTTACCGCAGAGAAGTGGAGCCACAGAAAAATCTTTGGAATGTGATGCTTTATATCTCCTTTTTCCCGCAGCTTATTGCTGGGCCCATTGTAAAGTATCACGATATACAGGAACAGATTGATAATCGAAATACGGATGTGAAAGAAATTGCGGAAGGTCTCAGAAGATTTATCATAGGTCTTTCCAAAAAAGTCCTGATTTCTAACACCATGGCAGTTACAGCAGATGCGCTGTTTGCCGCTGGTGCAGGAGAATTGAACATTCTGTCCGCATGGATTGCCGCCATTGCTTATATGTTGCAAATTTATTTTGATTTCAGCGGGTATAGCGATATGGCAATTGGTATGGGGCATATGTTTGGGTTCCGTTTTCTGGAAAACTTCCGTTATCCTTATATTTCAGCCAATATACAGGAATTTTGGAGAAGATGGCATATTTCCTTGTCCACATGGTTTAAGGAATATTTGTATATCCCTTTGGGCGGCAACCGGAAAGGAAAGGCACGCACTTGCCTGAATAAAATGATTGTGTTTTTCTCAACGGGTTTGTGGCATGGCGCAAACTGGACTTTTGTGCTCTGGGGTTTATGGCATGGCGTATTTCTGCTCTTTGAACAGGTGTGTCCTGTAAAAAAACTACCGAAGGTTCTGGCACATATTTACGCATTGCTTGTTGTATGCGTGGGCTTTGTCATGTTCCGCGCGGATACTTTTGGGCAGGGCATGTTTATGATCGGTACAATGTTTGGCAGTTGGGAATTTTCCTCCGTGCAGATGGCGATAGTATGGGAGCAGCTGACACCCATATTCCTTGTGACCTTGGTGGTGGCAGTGTTTGGCAGTGCGCCATTGATTCCAAAAGCCGCAGAGGCTTGTCTGGTACGGGAAAATCTGCGGAAACCAGCTACATACTTCAGCTATATGGCAAGTTTTGTATTGCTGATATTATGTATGCTGAGTTTGTCCAGCGGAACATATAATCCATTTAT
>ULUX01009668.1_pt1 | contig 16869 bp, 14 predicted proteins | sample 1958961 | NCBI WGS metagenome assembly ULUX01 (sample SAMEA4835773, study PRJEB28245) | human gut metagenome | biome: gut microbiome; material: fecal sample | place: Denmark | collected 2008 | reverse complement strand
GCCGCCACCCGGCGCACCGGGTCGTAGAGCAGCACAGGAATACAGTCGGCGGAAAAAATCAGCAGCACAACGCCCGGCGTATCGGTCATCAGCCCGTCCGCCTCATAACTCACCTTTTCATATGGGTCCTCTTTCCAGTCCGCGGCGGTCACCACCCGGACCTTGCCGCCATGGACTTGGTTGGTAGTCACCAGCTTTTTCCCGTCCACCCCGATGGCAGTAAAGAACCGGCGGTAGTTTTCCCGCACATGCTCAGGATTGTCACCCCGGCTCACACCCAGATTCAGGGAGGACCACATGCCCTGGGACACTCCCCCCAGCCGGGTGGAAAAGCCATGGGCAGCCCCGCCAGCCTCCAAAATGCCGTCCGCCTGAAGGACAGGGACGCCCTGCCTTGTTTCCTCAATCACGATCATAGGCCGCTCCTTTCCGTGTGGGTGAATCTCCGGCGCGCGCTTCCCGGCGCCCGCAGCTGTTCCATCCTCCCGCAGACTCCTCTCACTTCAGGCCGCTCCTTACTCTTCCTTCTATCCTCTTTGTCCACGCCGCCCGCTCACTGCAGGTCGGGGTGGTGCTTTCTTCCACTTCAGGCCGCTGCCGCAGGGGCAGGGATCGTTGCGTTTCCCATGGGGCTGAGGCCCCATGGGAGCCCTTGATTGGATCCCCCTCGGCGGAAGTGAATTCCGCCTTCGGAAATTCTCGCCGCCGGGCGTCTCGAATCGACGCGCCAAAGGGCGCGGGTCGCTGCCGCTCCCATCGGCCGCAACGATGTCATCTCAGGTCGGGGTGGTACTCCTTGCAGGTGCACTTCTTCCATTTTAGTCCGCTGCCGCAGGGGCAGGGGTCGTTGCGGCCGATCTTCACAGTCTTTTTCACCGGCTGCTTCCGGGCAGTACCGTCGGAAGCGCCAGACTCTCCGGTGACTTTGGCCACCCGCTCCCGCTTGATCTCCTCATTGGTCTTCAGCCGGACGGTGAACAGCCGGCGCAGGGTCTCCTCCTGGATGGCGGAGATCATCTGCTCAAACATGTCATAGCCTTCCCGCTTGTACTCCACCACGGGGTCGGACTGGCCGTAGGCCCGCAGGCCAATGCCCTGGCGCAGCTCCTGCATGGCGTCGATCTGGTCCATCCAGTACTCGTCTACCACCCGCAGCAGAATCACCCGCTCCAACTCCCGCATGGGCACCTTGCCCGAGCTGCCCATGAGAGGAGCCATCTGGGTGTTGATCTCCTCTTCCCGCTTGGCGTAGTTCGCCCTGGCCGTGTCCAGCATCTCCCGGCTGAGCTTCTCTGCGGACAGAGTTGGCGCCTTCTTCTGGAAGTCCAGCAGCTGGTCGGCCGTAAATACGCTGCCCGCCAGGTGTGCCGTGGCGGCCTTGAAGGCCTCCTCGTCCAGGCGCCCCTGCTCCCCGGCGTGGCCGGAGATGGTGCTGGAAACCATGGTTTCCAGCATGTTCTCAATGGCGCCGTGGACGTCCTCACCATCCAGCACCTGGCGGCGCTGCTTGTAGATGACTTCCCGCTGGGTATTCATCACGTCATCGTACTCCAACACCGTCTTCCGGGTCTGGAAGTTCCGGGACTCCACCCGCTTCTGGGCCGACTCAATGGCGTTGGACAGCATCTTCTGATCCAGGGGGGTGTCCTCGTCCACGCCCAGGGTCTCCATCATGTTCTGGATGCGTTCGGACCCGAACAACCGCAGAATGTCGTCCTCCAGAGACAGGAAGAACCGGCTCTCGCCGGGGTCTCCCTGACGGCCGGCCCGGCCCCGCAGCTGGTTGTCGATGCGGCGGGACTCATGGCGCTCGGTACCCAAAATATACAATCCGCCGGCGGCCCGCACTTTGTCCGCCTCGTCCTCGATCTTCTCTTTGAATTTGGCCTCCGCCTCGGCAAAGGCCTTCCGGGCCTCCAGAATCTCCGGATTGTCCGTCTCGGCATGGCCGTCGCACTCGGCGATGAGTTCGTCGCTCATCCCCGCCTTGCGCAGCTCGGCCTTGGCCATAAATTCCGCGTTGCCCCCCAGCATGATGTCGGTGCCGCGGCCGGCCATGTTGGTGGCCACGGTGACCGCCCCCAGCTTGCCCGCCTGGGCCACGATCTCCGCTTCCTTCTCATGGTGCTTGGCATTCAAAACATTGTGCTTGATGCCCGCCTTGGACAGCATCCGGCTGACCAGCTCGGACACCTCGATGGACACCGTGCCCACCAGCACAGGCTGGCCCTTTTCATGGCACTCCTGGATCTGCCTGACGATGGCCCGGTACTTGCCCGCCTTGGTCTTGAACACGTAGTCGGGCTGGTCCTTGCGGATCAGGGGCTTGTTGGTGGGAATCTCCACGATGTCCAGGTTGTAGATCTGCCCAAACTCCTCCTCCTCGGTCATGGCGGTGCCCGTCATGCCGGACAGCTTGTCGTACAGGCGGAAGTAGTTCTGGAAGGTGATGGTGGCCAGGGTCTTGGACTCCCGGGCCACGGTGACGTGCTCCTTGGCCTCAATGGCCTGATGCAGGCCCTCGTTGTACCGCCGGCCGTACATCAGCCGGCCGGTGAACTCGTCCACGATGATGACCTCGCCGTCCTTCACCACGTAGTCAATGTCCCGCCGCATCACGCCCCGGGCCTTGATGGCCTGGTTGATATGATGGGACAGGGTGGAATTTTCCGGGTCGGCCAGGTTCTCGATGTTGAACTGCTGCTCCGCCTTGGCCACGCCCCGGGCGGTAAGGGTGGCGGTGCGGGCCTTCTCATCCACGATGTAGTCCGCGTCGATGTCGCTGGCTTCTTCCTCCTTTGCGTTCACCTCCGCCACCTTCAGGCACTTCAGCCGGGCGACAAAGTTGTCCACCAGCTGGTAGAGTTGGGTAGACTGCTCCCCTTGGCCGGAGATGATCAGCGGCGTGCGGGCCTCATCAATGAGGATGGAGTCCACCTCGTCCACAATGGCGAAGGCGTGGCCCCGCTGCACCAGCTCGCTGGCGTAGATGGCCATGTTGTCCCGCAGGTAGTCAAAGCCAAACTCGTTGTTGGTGCCGTAGGTAATGTCGGCGGCGTAGGCCGCTTTCTTGCCCGCCTTATCCACCCCGTGGATGGCCAGCCCCACAGTGAGGCCCAAAAAGCGGTACACCTTGCCCATCCACTCCGAGTCGCGCTTGGCCAGGTAGTCGTTGGTGGTGACGATGTGCACCCCCTTGCCCGCCAGGGCGTTCAGGTAGGCGGGCAGGGTGGCCACCAGAGTCTTGCCCTCGCCGGTCTTCATCTCAGCGATGCGCCCCTGGTGAAGAATGATACCGCCGATGAGCTGCACCCGGTAGGGGCGCATACCCAGTACCCGCTCGTCCGCCTCCCGGCAGACAGCGAAGGCCTCGGGGAGGATGTCGTCCAGCGTCTCGCCCTTGGCCAGACGCTCCTTAAACTCGTCGGTCTTGGCCCGCAGCTCATGATCGCTGAGGGCTTTCATCCCGTCTCCCAGCGCCTCAATTTTATCTACCAGAGGCGTGAGCGCCTTGACCTCCCGCTGGGAACGGGAGCCGAATACTTTTGAAAACAGACCCATAGCTTCTGTGTCCTTTCTTCACTATATCTTTTCTTGCGCCTGTGGCCGGAGCTTTTGCCTCCGCTCGGCGGCAGTAGAAACCGCGATAGGTCCATTGACCCAATTATTTCGTAGTATACCACATCGCCGCAGCAGAAAAAAGAGGAAATTGTGAATAAAGCATCCCATCGGCCCTGCCTCATTTTATATTTTCCTCCCTGTTGCCAGTCCAGAAAAGCGCAACCGTGCGGAAGCCGGATCCCTTCCCGATCCAGCTTCCGCACGGTTCTTTCTCATCTTTCGTCTCATTGTCTCATAAATCCCTTACCCACGATCTCACTGCTGGTGGAGATCATCATGAAAGCGTGGGGCTGCTCTTTGTGGATAAAGGTGCGCAGTCGGTAGGCCTGGGCAGGCTTCAGCACCGTGAAAATCAGCTGCTTGGGCTTCCCCGTAAAGGCTCCCTGCCCCTCGGTTACCGTGGCGCTTCGGTGAAGGGTGTCCGTAATGAATTTGCAGATGGGTTCCGCCTCATCGCAAATGACGATGAAGCACTTGCTCAGGTTCATGTTCTTGATGAACTCATCCACCACCAGGGATTTGGCCAGCAGACCCAGGGTGGAGAAGAGCACCGTCTTCACATCGAACACCAGGGCAGCGCATACCACAATGGCCACGTCGCTGAGGATCAGCCCCTTGCCAATGTCTGTCCCCGCTCGGTCCTTCATGATCAGCGCCAGGATGTCCGTGCCTCCGCTGCTGGACTCATGTTGAAACAGGATGGCCGTCCCGGCGGCAGGCAGCAGGATGGCGAAGATCAACTCCAGCAATGGCTGGTCCGTGAGGGGAGCGCTCAGCGGGCACCATACCTCCAGCCGCTCGGTGAGGACGGACACCACCACGGTGGCGTAGGCGGTCTTGATGGCAAATCGCCTGCCCAGGGCAACCCAGCCCACCACCAGCAGGGCCAGGTTGAGCACCAGGTTCAGCTGCCCTGCCGTAAAAGGGAGCACCTGGGCCAACACGATGCACAGGCCGGACACCCCTCCAAAGCTGAAGTTGTTTGGAAACTTGAAGAAGTAGATGCCCCCGGCCACCAGAGCTGAACCCAGGGTAATCCAGAGATACTCCAGCCAGGTCTTCCGATCCGTCAGACGTTTCATCTCTCTCGCCGCCCCGCCCGTCCCCCGGGGCGCTCCTCTCTGCACGATTCACCGGGTCCTCTCCCGGCGGCCCCGGTCTTTTTCTCTGGGCGCCATGAGTATACTGCAACCCGCCTCACTTTGCAAGAGGGACTGCGCTTTTTTCAAGAAGTCTTTCAAACCTTCTGTTTTTTTGCAGGATTTCCGTCCGTTTCCCACGTGGAAAGCCGGCTCCGCCCAGGAATCGCCGGACACTTTTTTGAGGAAAACCGCCAAAATTCCCATTTCCCTGTTGACAGGGCAGCCTGCGGGGGCTATAATACCCCCAAATTGAACCAATGATAGAGGCGCGGTACCGATGAGTACCCGGAGGGCATGGACAACTGCCTCCGGCGAAAGGCCGTACCGCCGAAGGGCGCGCAGCTGGTCCGGCTGGGCGTTGCCTGGGCCGCAGGGGAATACCCGGCGGACTGTCACACATCCGTGTGAAGCGCTATCATGGTGGAAACAGGCCTCTTTCCTGAGGGTATTTGTTGACCATGATCGCATCTGCGGTTCATGGTCTTTTTCTTTCCCCCTGCGGGGGAAAGAAAAAGACATTTGCGGTTCATGGCCGCCGCCCCGGCTGGGGCGAACCACACTGAAAAGGAAAGAGGAAACGAACATGAAGAGAAGAACCCTAGCCTTGCTGCTCAGCGCAGCCCTGGCCCTCACCCTGGCTGCCTGCGGCGGCGACTCTGGCACCTCCCAGCCCCCCGCCAGCAGTTCTGAATCCCCCACCGCCGGCTCCGAGGCCCCTGTAGAGTCTGAGGCCCCCGCCGTGGAGATCCCCCCGGTGGAAGACCTCACCGGTGTGGACACCAGCGCCATCCCCGGCGTGGAAGACGGCGTGCTCACCGTGGGCATGGAGTGCGTTTACGCCCCCTACAACTGGACCCAGACCGACGACTCCAACGGCGCGGTGCCCATCGTCAACAACCCCGGCTCCTACGCCAACGGCTATGACGTGATGATCGCCAAGCGCATCTGCGAGGCCTACGGCTGGGAGCTGGAGGTCATGGCCCTGGAGTGGGGCGGCCTCACCGCCGGGCTGCAGAGCGGCGTCATCGACGTGGCCATCGCCGGCCAGTCCATGACCGCCGACCGTCTGGCAGAGGTGGACATGGCGGGCCCCTACTACTACGCCACCATCGTATGCGTCACCACCAAGGACAGCCAGTACGCCTCCGCCACCTCCATTGACGACCTGTCCGGCGGCCTGTGCACCGCCCAGTCCGGCACCATCTGGTATGAATCCTGCCTGCCCCAGATCCCCGACGCCCAGGTTCAAGCCCCCGCGGACACCGCCCCGGCCATGATCATGGCCCTGGAGAGCGGCACCGTGGACTTCATCTGCACCGACATGCCCACCGCCACCGCCGCCGTGGCCAAGAACGATAACCTGGTCATTCTGAACTTCTCCGGCACCGACGGGGACTTCCAGTTCGCCAGCGAAGAGGAGCGGGCGGAAAACGTAAACATCGGCATGTCTGTGGTCAAGGGCAACACCCAGCTGCTGGATGCCTTGAACACCGTCATCGGCGAGTTGAACGAGGAGCAGTTCAACGCCATCATGGCCGAGGCCATCGCCGTCCAGCCCGAGATCTGAGCCTTACACCACCGCAAACCCTCCACCTGGCCTGAGCGCCGGGTGGAGGGCCTTGTGTCAGAAAGGAGCGCGTCTCCCCCATGGATAAATTCATCGAACTGGGTCAGGACATGGCCGCCCTCTGGATGCAGTACTGGGACCGGTACCTGGTGGGCATCCGAAGCACCCTGATTCTGGCCGTGGTGGCCACCCTTATCGGCTGCCTCATCGGCCTGCTGTGCGGCATCCTGAACACCATCCCCTACACCAAAAACGACTCTCTCCCCAAGCGCTTTGTGCTCAAGTTCATCCGGGTCATCGTGCGGATCTATGTAGAGGTATTCCGGGGCACTCCCATGGTGCTTCAGGCGGTGTTCATCTACTACGGCCTGCCCTACTTCACCGACCAGCAGATCATGTTCCGGGGCAACAGCGGGCTGTGGCTGGCTGCCATTATTGTGGTGTCCATCAACACCGGCGCCTACATGGCCGAGTCGGTAAGGGGGGGCATCATCTCCATCGACCCCGGCCAGACCGAGGGCGCCAAGGCCATCGGCATGACCCATGTGCAGACCATGACCAGCGTCATCCTGCCCCAGGCCTTCCGGAACATCCTTCCCCAGATCGGCAACAACTTCATCATCAACATCAAGGACACCTCGGTGATGTTCGTCATTGGCTTTATCGAGTTCTTCGGCCAGCACCGGAATATCGTAGGCAACAACAACATGTATTTCCAATCCGCCGCCATCGAGATGATTGGCTACCTCACTATGACCCTCATCGCCTCCTTCCTGCTGCGGCGGCTGGAGAAATGGCTGGACGGCAGCAGCAGCTACGAGTTGGTGCAAGACGACGCACTGACCATGGCCGCCGGCACTTACAGCCATCCCAGCCGGGGCACCCCCTTTGACGAGCGCAGCCCGGAGGGGGCGCTCACCCAGGAACAGCGGGAGCGCAAGCGCCAGGAACTAAAGCACGGCAGAAGCAGGGGGGAACGGTAATGAGCGAAACCATTCTGGAAGTGCGGCATCTCAGCAAGTCCTTTGGGGACCACGAGGTGCTCCGTGACATCGACTTCACAGTCCGCCCCGGGGACGTGACCAGCATCATCGGTGCCTCCGGCTCGGGCAAGTCCACCCTGCTGCGGTGCGTCAACCTGCTGGAGACCCCCACCAGCGGCCAGATCCTCTTCCACGGCCAGGACGTCACCGGTAAGGGGGTCAACCCCTCCCGCTACCGCTCCAAGGTGGGCATGGTGTTCCAGTCCTTCAACCTGTTCAACAACATGACGGTGCTGGAAAACTGCGTGGTGGGCCAGGTGAAGGTGCTGAAGAAAAGCAAGGCCGAGGCCCGGGAGAACGCCATGAAGTACCTGGACCAGGTGGGCATGACCCCCTACATCAAGGCCAAGCCCCGGCAGATCTCCGGCGGCCAGAAGCAGCGGGTGGCCATCGCCCGGGCCCTGGCCATGGAGCCGGAGGTACTGCTCTTTGACGAGCCCACCTCCGCCCTGGACCCGGAGATGGTGGGGGAGGTGCTCGCCGTCATGAGGGACCTGGCCCAAAACGGCATGACCATGCTGGTGGTCACCCACGAGATGGCCTTCGCCCGAGACGTGTCCAGCCATGTGGTATTCATGGCCGACGGGGTCATCTGCGAGCAGGGGGACCCCCGGCAGCTGTTCTCCAGCCCCAGCCAGCAGCGCACCCGGGACTTCCTGGCCCGGTTCATGGAACGGTGACCCCTCCCCGCTCCCGGACGGCAGCCCGCCGCCCGGGAGCTTTTCCTTGTCATTTCCCGGGAAACGCGCTATACTTGGGTTGACAAACTGTTGAATGGAGTGTGGGGCTATGAACCGCGACCAGGCTTTTGAATTTTTGGACCGCACCGCCCGGGGAATCGCCGAGATGTTCGGCTCGTCCTGTGAAACCCTCGTCCACGATATGGGGGTGCCCACCCATCCCATTCTGTCCATCTACAACGGTCACGTCTCCGGCCGGGAGGTAGGTTCCACCATGGACATTATGGGCATCGGCCTGGAGCTGGACGAGCAGGCCTCCACCACCGACCAGGTCAACCTGGCCGCCACCACCCCGGATGGCCGCCAAACCAAGTCCTCCACCTTCCACATGATCGGGGAGGACTACAACCTGGCTCTGGGCATCAACTTCGACTATACCTCCCTGGTGTTCGCCAACCGCATTCTGGTGGACCTGATGAGCGCCCAGTCCGACCTGCAATCCGCTCTGTGGCAGGAGGGAGATTCCCGTCAGCTGGCCGACCTGTTTGACCACTGCCTGGCCAGTCTCGGCAAACCGGTGGAGGCCCTGACCAAGAAGGACCGGATGCGGCTGGTGACCATGCTGGAGCAGCGCAATGCCTTTTCTTACCGGAAGTCGGTGCCCTATGTGGCCAAACATCTTGGGGTATCCCGTTACACCATCTACAAATATTTGGGGGAAATCACCGAAACCAACAGGGAGGAATAATTTTCCTTTCGCCCGTTTTTTCTCCCTTTTCCCCTTGCTTTTTGCATGGCAAGCCGATACAATGGAGGTGCAAGATCCTCTTGCCAGATGGGACTGAGCAAGTCCCATCCCCTTGCGTCCTGATCCCTTCCGAAGGAGATATGAACCCATGTACAAGGAACAGATCGAAGCTTATTTTTCCGACAAAAAACAGCTGCTAGTTGACACCGCGAGCCGCCTGGTGTCCATTGACAGCGTGGAGGGGGAACCCGCACCTGGAGCTCCCTTTGGCCCTGGCCCGGCGGCGGCGCTGGAGGAAGCCCTGTCCATTGCCAGGCAGTGGGGTCTTACTGCCCAAAACCACGAGGGTTACGTAGGTACCGTTGACCTGAACGGTCAAAGCGACGCCCTGCACCTGCTATGCCATTTGGACGTAGTCGCCCCTGGCGAAGGATGGACCGTTACCCCCCCCTACTCTCCCAAAGTGGTGGATGGTATGATCTTTGGTCGAGGCACTGACGACGACAAAGGGCCCGCCGCTGCCTGCCTGCTGGCAATGAAGGCGGTCAAAGACCTTGGTGTTCCCCTGAAGTCCAACTGTCGGCTGATTCTGGGCACCAATGAGGAGTCCGGCTCCGGTGATATTGCCTGGTATTTTGCCCGCAATCCCTATGCCCCCGCCACCTTTTCCCCCGATGCTGGTTTCCCGGTCATTAACACAGAAAAGGGCGGCTTCAAACCCGCTTTCTCCAAGTCCTGGCCAGCCCAAGAACAACTGCCCCGCTTGCGCTGGCTCCACGGCGGCTTTCGCATCAACGTGCTGCCTGGGGATGCCTCGGCAGCCGTGGAAGGCCTGACCATGTATGATATCCAGCCCTACGCCCGGGATATTACCGCCCGCACCGGCATCATGTTCACTTTTGCCCATGAAGACGGCCTTACCGTGATCCGAGCCAAGGGCGAAGGCTCTCACGCCGCCTGGCCGGATGGGGGAAACAACGCCATCACCGGTCTGCTTTCCCTGCTTTGCGCCCTGCCCTTGGCGGATGGGCCATGCAAGGAGGCCCTTAAAGATCTGAATACCTTGCTCCCCCATGGCGATTACCTTGGCCGAGCGTTGGGCATCGCTCAGGAGGAGCCGGTGGCTGGCCCTCTCACGGTGGCATTCACCCTGTTGGAGGTAACAGACACCGGCCTGGAGGGCCGGTTTGACAGCCGGGTTCCCCTATGCGCCACTGAGGAAAATTGTTTGCAGGTTGCCAAAGCCGCCTTTGAGGCACGCGGCTTTACCTTTGAGGGGGAACAGGATCAGCCTCACCACACCCCCGCCGACAGTTCCTTCGTCCAACTTTTGCTCCAGCGCTATGAGGAATACTCTGGGCTGAAGGGTGAGTGCCTGTCCACCGGCGGCGGCACCTACGTTCACGATATCCCCGGCGGTGTAGCCTTTGGCTGCACTCTGCCCGGTTTTGAACCCCACGCCCACGGTGCGGACGAGCGGGTGCGGATCAGCGATCTGATGCTGTCCGCCAAGCTGTTCACCCATATCATCATCGACCTGTGCACCTAATCTGTTGCTGCCTGTTTCCCTGTCATCCGCAGAGAGGAGCCTTCTGATATGAAAGATATTCTCACCGCACCTTTTCTGCGGGAGCTAGTCCGGACTGCCTCCAATATGTATCGGCTGGGCTGGGATGAGCGCAACGGCGGCAACATCAGCCTGCTGCTGGACGAGGAGGAAGTGGGAACGTATCTGGACCCAGATCGGGTCCTGCGGGAAATTCCCATAGGCTTTCGGGCGCCTACCTTGGGCGGACGCTGTTTCTTGGTCACGGGAACTGGGAAATACTTTAAAAACATCATGGACGACCCGGAGGCCAACCTGGGCATCATTCGGCTGAATGGCAATGGCGATGCCGCCCAGCTCCTGTGGGGCTACTCCGATGGGGGCAGTTTTACCAGTGAGCTTCCCGCCCACCTGATGAGCCACATGGTTCGGCTGGAGATAGATCCCTCCCACCGGGTGGTCACCCACTGCCATCCGGACAACCTGCTGGCCATGACCTTTGTCCACGACCTGGACGAGCGGGCCTTCACCCGCACACTATGGCGGATGTGTACCGAGTGCATCATGGTATTCCCCGACGGTTTGGGCGTGCTTCCCTGGATGGTGTGCGGTACCCAGGAGATCGGCCGGGCCACCGCGGAAAAGATGCGCCTATCTCGCCTAGTGGTGTGGGCTCACCATGGCATTTACGCCGCAGGAACCAATCTGGACGAGGCTTTCGGTCTGATTGAAACGGCGGAAAAGGGGGCAGGAATTTACATGAAAATTGCCCATTTGCCCTGGAAGCAGGTCATTACCGACGAGCAGCTCCACCAGGTGGAAGCCCGCTTCGAGTTGAAGGTCCGGCCCGGATATCTGGATTGAACGAAAGCATATAGCAGCATCCCCACGGCAGGCCGTGGGGATGCTTTTCATCTGTTCTGATTTTCACCGAGGGGCGGCTCTTTTATGCCTATCCTTTTCAGGCCCGCCGCCGTTTTTCTTTTCCCGACCGGCTTCACACTTCCGAATCTGATCCCGCAGATAGTCCAGACAGTCCAGTTTTTTCTGGCAGTCATGGACCTGTCGCAGCAGCTCTTTGCGCTGTTCGTAGAGCAGTTGGAGCTGCTCTTCCGGTGTGCAGTCACCATAGCAAGCCAGGAACCGCTCCACAAAGTTCCCGGGGCAACCCGCGTCTTTCAGATTCTGCTCCACCGACTCTGGTGACAACGGATCTTTCCACATACCGCTTCCGCCTTTCTTCCGCCCAGCCAGCATGTCGCCGATGCGTTACTGTTCCTGGGAAATATCGATGCCGAAGAATCGTTGGGACAGCTCGGCCAGCTGTCCAGACTGACTCAGTTCAGCCAGGGCCTGATTCACCGCTTCCCTCAGGCTGGCCGAGTCCTCTCCTTTGCGGAAGGGAATGGCAATCTCCTCGGTCTGGTCGGCATAGGCGGCCACCTTGATGTCGGCGTCCGGGTGCTGGCTCATGTAAAAGGCAAAAGTCCCTTCCGCGTTCAGGGTCGCATCGATCCGGCCGGCCTCCAACAGCTCGATGGTCTGGAGTAAGTCATCCACACCGGTGTTGGTAGCGCCATAGCTCTCTGCCAGGGCAGCGTAGGTACTAGCCAGGGTGTTGGCCGTGGTTTTGCCGTCCAGGTCCTCCATGGACTGGATGTCCTCGTTGTCCCCCCGGACGATCACCACCGTGCGGTTGTAGGCATAGGGGGTGGAAAAGTCGTACTTCTCCGCCCGCTCCTCGGTGACTCCCACCCCGTTGATGACGATATCATACCGGCTGGAGTCCAGTCCGGCGAACAGGCCGTCCCAGCTGCCCTCCACAAAGGTGGCCTCCACCCCCAGCTGTTCGGCAATCAGCCGTCCCACCTCCACGTCGTAGCCCGTGAGGTTGTCCTGCTCATCGTGGTAGCTCCAGGGGGCCCAGGTGCCCTCCAGGGCGATGACGATCTCACCGCTCTGCTGGATCCGGGCCAGCTGGTCCCCCTCTGCCTGGTCCTGGCTGCCGCCAGAGCAGCCAGTCAGGGTCAGCGCGCTCAGGACGCCCGCCAAAACCAGCGCCGCAATCTTCTTTCTCATTGCATCTCACTCCATTATTTGATATTTTTAGGACTTAACTGGGTCCTGTGTCGACATCCCGGTTGGGTAGACACTGCGCAGGAAAGCCTGGGTTCGCTCCTGCTTTGGGTGATCAAAGACGTCTTGGGACGTGCCGGACTCCACCACTTCTCCATCCGCCATGAACACCACTCGGTTGGACACATGCCGGGCAAAGCCCATCTCGTGAGTGACCACCAGCATGGTGCGCCCCTCCTCCGCCAGATCCCGCATCACCGAGAGCACTTCTCCCGTTAGCTCCGGATCTAGGGCCGAGGTGGGTTCATCGAAATAGATGATCTCCGGGTCGGTGGCCAGAGCCCGGGCGATGGCCACCCGCTGCTGCTGGCCGCCGGACAGCTGACTGGGATAGTGCCCCTCCCGATCGGATAGTCCCACCTTGGCCAACATCCGCCGGCCCAGCTCTACCGCCTGATCCCTAGGCATCTTCCGGGCTATGACCAACCCCTCGGTCACATTCTGCAGAGCCGTCTTATTAAGAAACAGATTGTAGTCCTGAAAGACGAAGGCGGTCTTGGCCCGCAGCCGGGCGATATCCTTTTTCCTCATTTGGGCCATCTGGAAGGTCTCCCCATCAAAGGTCATGGTTCCCTCATCGCTGACCTCTAGAAAATTCAGGCACCGCAGCAGCGTGGTCTTGCCCGAACCGCTACTGCCCAAAATAGCCACCACATCTCCCTTGTTCACCGTCAGGTCAATGTCCCGGAGCACCTGCAGGGCACCAAAGGATTTCTTCAGACCATGGACCTCCAGCATACCCTCAGCCCCCCTTCCCGCCATATGCGCTCAACCGTTTCTCCACCACATGCTGTACCTTGGTGAGCACGGTGCAGAACAGCAGGTATATGAGGCCCACCTCGATATAGAGCGGCAGAAACTCCGCGTAGCGGGAGGCGATGCGCTGGGTCTCCATGAACATCTCGGTCACCGTGATGTTGGAGGCCAGGGAGGTATCCTTCACCATGGCAATCAGGGAGTTGGACAGGGATGGAAAGGCAATGCGCATGGCCTGGGGCAGCACAATGCGCCGCATCACCTGCAGATAACTCATGCCCACACAGCGTCCCGCCTCCATCTGTCCCACAGGCACCGCCTCTAGGGAAGCCCGCACTGTCTCTGCGCAGTAGGCCCCCTCGTTGAGGGAAAACACAATGATTGCCGCAGGGATGGGCTCCAGGATGATGCCTAGGTCAGGCAGGCCATAGAACACCACAAACAACTGCACCAGCAGGGGCGTCCCTCGGGCCACCCAGATATAGAACCGGGCGATGTGGCGCAACACAGGTATTCTGGCAAACTGCACGATGGCAATGATCACCGCGATGATCATGGCAAAGAAAAAGGACACCGCAGTCAGGGGAATGGTCACCGCCAGTCCCGGCAGAAGAATCTGCCAAAAAGAGTCCAGAATAATTTCCAGAAGCCGTTCACTCATAGGCTTCCTCCTCCCCCTTTCCGTTCTTGCTGCCAACCCTATCTCTTCAGCTACCCACTATCTCAAGGGCAACCGGTTTTTCAGCATAGTTCCGATTATAGTCCCCTTTCTGACAAATATCAAATACCTATATTGGATATATTATTATGTCCAAAAAGCATGGTAATTCGCTTGACAGGCCGACTCTAGGGTGCTAAGCTTGCCCCGTACAGAACGGAGAAAGGAGGTTCAAAATGGAGCTTCGTGTGCTACGGTATTTTCTTACAGTGGCCCGGGAGGAGAGCATCTCCGGTGCTGCCCAGGCGCTCCACCTTTCCCAGCCTACCTTATCCCGACAGCTGATGGCGTTGGAGGAGGAAATTGGGAAACCCCTGTTTATCCGAGGCAGTCGGCATGTCACCTTGACAGAGGATGGCGTCCTGCTGCGCAAACGGGCCAATGAAATTTTGTCCCTGGTGGAAAAGACTCAGTCAGAACTGCGGGAGACCGAGCTGATTACCACTGGCGACATCTATATCGGCGGCGGAGAAACAGACGGTATGGCCCTGCTAGCGGATGCTGTACGCCGTTTTCAAGCCCGCTATCCTCAGGTCCGGTTCCACCTATTCAGCGCAAACGCCGACGACCTGTTCGAGCGGATGGAAAAGGGGCTGCTGGACTTTGGCCTGATCCTGGGCGCCTCCGTTCCCAGAAAGTACGATTCCCTGCGCCTGCCCGCTAAGAACCACTGGGGTCTGGTGGTCCCCAAAGGAAGTCGGCTGGCCGGGCAGGAGTCCATCACCCCCGAGGATCTGCGGGAGCTCCCCCTGCTGACCTCCCAGCAGTCTCAGGTGGCGTCGGAGCTCTCCCAGTGGCTGGGTTACGATTTCTCTGACCTGCGGGTGGTGGCCACCTACAACTTGGTATATAATGCCGCCCTTATGGTGGAGGCCGGGGTGGGCTGCGCCCTCACCCTGAACCACCTGATCAACACCGGTGAGGACAGCGGGGTATGCTTCCGCCCCCTGTCCCCCACCCTGGAGTGCGGTATGAGCCTGGTCTGGCCCAAGTACCAGGTGCGCTCAAAGGTCACAGAGGCATTCTTTCAGTTCTTAGTAAGTCATCTGCGTTCCGTATCCACTTCAAGGAAAACTTAGGAGGAGATTGCACATGGAATATCGCGTCAACCGCCGCACCGGCGACAGGATCAGCATCATCGGACTGGGGACCAGCGCCATCCCTGGCGCGGGCATTCAGGAGGGCATCGACACCCTCCGGCAGGCCTTTGACCACGGGGTCAACTACTTCGACCTGGCCACCGCCGAGTCGGACACCTTCCCCCTGTTTCGTCAGGCCCTGGCCGACGTCCGCAGTCAGGTGCTCTACCAGATCCACTTCGGCGCGGTGTATGGGGACGGGAAGAGCTATGGTTGGACCACCGATCCGGATGCCATCCGCCGCAGCGTGGACTGGCAGCTGAAGGCTCTGGACACCGACTACATCGACTACGGTTTCATCCACTGCCTGGACGAGGCGGATGACTGGGTCCAGTACCAGAAAAACGGGGCGCTGGACTGCCTGCTCTCCCTCCGGGACCAGGGAGTCGTCCGGCACATCGGCCTGTCCTCTCACACTCCCGCCACGGCGGAGCAGGTGCTGGACTCCGGCCTGGTGGATATGCTCATGTTCAGCATCAACCCCGCCTACGACTACCATCATGGGGAGTTCGCCAACGGCAGCGGCGCCGAGCGTATGGCCCTCTACCGCCGCTGCGAGGCGGAGGGGATCGGCATCTCGGTGATGAAGCCCTTCTCCGGCGGCCAGCTGCTGGATGCCAGGACCTCCCCCTTTGGGGTGGCGCTGACGGAGTGCCAGTGCATTCAGTACGCCCTGGACAAACCCGGCGTGCTCACCGTGCTGCCCGGCGTGCGGAGCGTCGGCGATCTGCGCCGGATCCTGCGCTATCTGGACGCCTCTGAGGAGGAGCGGGATTACTCCCTCATCGGCAGCCTGACCCCCAAGGACATGGAGGGCACCTGCGTATACTGCAACCACTGCCAGCCCTGCCCCGCCGGGCTGGACATCGGGCTGATCAACAAGTATTATGACCTGGCCCTGGCCGGAGACGGCCTGGCCGCCGACCACTACCGGGGGTTGGCCGTCCACGCCGACGCCTGTGTCGCCTGCGGCCACTGTAACCGCCGCTGCCCCTTCCATGTGGACCAGGTCGCCCGCATGGGGGAGATCGCCCGATGCTTTGCCGGTTGAATCTGCAAAAAAGAAGAAAGGATGCGCCCCAGGTTTACCCGGGGCGCATCCTTTTTCCTTTTCTCATTCCCTGCCTCCCCAGCCGGGACCGAAACCGTGTCCGCCGCCCTGGCCGTTGCCGTTGCCATTGCCCTGACCATTGCCGTTGCCCTGGCCCTGGCCCTGGTTCTGGTCCTGGCCGCCGCTCTGGGACGGCTGCTGACCGCTGGACAGCGCCTGAATCATCTCCCGGATCTCCCGCATAGTCATCCCCTGAATTTCCTCCGGGGTAACGGTGGGATCCAGCGCCAGCACCTCCAGATAGGCCCGGTATTTTCCGTAGGAGAGCCCAAGGTCATGGGCCGCCTCCACCTCTTCCTGCCGGGCGCTTTGGCAGTGGATGTTGGGGCTTTGTGCCGTCTCCGCCTCCACACAGGACAGGATTCTTCCGCACTGACCCTCATTGGAGCCGGTCACCGTGATGGTGAGCACCTCGTCCTGCGCCAGCAGCGCCGCGATCTCCTGGGTGTCCAGAATCTGCTCCACCGCCTGCTCGTAGTTCAGGTGGGTGACGGACAGCTGGGCGGCCAGGGCCTGGCCATCCGTATTATATCCCTCCACCGACACCACCCGGTCAAACCGGTTGATACCCAGCTCCAGCGAGGGATTGACGTCGATGCTGATGGCCGCCGTGGGGGTGAAGTACAGCCAGTATCCCCCCCAGCCCGCCAGGGCCAGCACCA
>ULUX01081391.1_pt1 | contig 17016 bp, 10 predicted proteins | sample 1958961 | NCBI WGS metagenome assembly ULUX01 (sample SAMEA4835773, study PRJEB28245) | human gut metagenome | biome: gut microbiome; material: fecal sample | place: Denmark | collected 2008 | reverse complement strand
GCGGGAGTTCCATAACGAACGGAGTATCGTCACCCTTCACCAAGAACTTGCTAAACAACCGTGCTAACAGCACAGCCAGAAAAATACCAATTGCATAGATGCTTAACAATACCAAGCTCGCATTGTTCGGAAAGAAAGCTCCTACCAACAACAAGTAAATAGGTAAGCGCGCACTACATGACATAAGTGGATTAATCAACATCGTAATGAGACGACTTTTCCGGTTTTCGATAGTACGTGAAGCCATAATAGCAGGTACATTACATCCGAATCCCATAATCAAAGGTATAAACGATTTTCCGTGCAACCCCATTTTATGCATAATCTTATCCATAATAAACGCCGCACGAGCCATATAACCGGAATCCTCCATTAATGAAATACAGAAATACAAAATCAGAATATTTGGTAAAAAGACAATAACGCCTCCTACACCACCCACAATGCCGTCAACCAACATATCTTTCAACGGGCCATCCGTCATATTGTTACGAATCAAATCGCCTATTTGTTCCACCAACCATTCAATCCCCATCATCGGATATTCCCCGAGCACAAAAGTACCTTCAAACATCAGATACATGAAAAGGAAGAAAATAGGATATCCCCAAATACGGTGAGTGACAATGGAATCCAACACTTTTGTAGTCTGCGCCTGTTCCAAATGATTATCAGTAAAAGTTTCTTTCAGCGCACCACTGATAAAACCATATTTCGCATCCGTAATAGCCGACTCGCAATCTTCATTCATCGTATCCTGTACGCGTTTGGCCATTTTATCACGAATACGCAGGATTTCCTCCGCATTCGGCAAAGTACGTACAAAACTCTCTATGTCCGGATCATTCTCCAACAATTTTATTGATAGAAAACGGGTAGAGTACTTATGGCGAATGAACTCATTCTTGGAAACTTCTTCTTTTACAGCCTCAATAGCTTTCTCCAAATCAGGTCCATGATTGATATGAATATGGCGGAACACACGCTCGGTCCTTTTATGTTCGCGTACATAATCTTCCAGATGTTCCTCTTCATGATTCTTACGGTCCTCCAAAGAATCATGCCATTCGGTCAGATCCTTCAATACTTCCGGATTCATATTCCCCTGTTTATCAAAGAAATCGACGCCTTCATAAAGGTTGATTACGACATGAAACAAGGTATCCAATCCACGGTTCTTCTTACTGACAGTAGGTAACATCGGTACTCCAAACAGTTTGCTCAGCAAATGATAGTCTAATGTATTCCCACTGGATTCCAATTCGTCATAAATATTCAAAGCCACCACCATACGGACATTCATGTCAATCAATTGCGTCGTAAGATATAAATTCCGTTCGAGGTTGGAGGAGTCTACTACATTAATAATCACATCCGGCGTTTCATCTATAATATGACGACGGACATAAATTTCTTCGGGCGTGTATGCAGATAACGAATATGTCCCCGGCAAATCTACAATACGAAAATGATACCCTTCAAAATCAAAATGCCCTTCTTTGGCATCCACAGTCACACCACTATAATTTCCGACATGCTCATGGGCACCGGAAGCCAGATTGAAAAGAGAAGTCTTGCCCGAGTTCGGATTCCCGACCAAGGCAACATTAATGGTACGGCGTTTACCTAACGCCAACCGCTTCATATCTTCTTCTTTTACAGAAACATCTTCAGGCAAACCTTCGTGATAAATAGTTTCGCCGGCTTGTTTTTTTGCTTCTTCTTCACTGACTACCTCAATCATCTCAGCTTCCTGACGACGCAAAGAAATTTCATAACCTAAGACTTTATATTTAATGGGATCTTTCAATGGAGCATTCAATAAAACTTCAACGGTTTTACCTTTAATAAAACCCATCTCCACGATACGTTTACGAAAACCACCGTGTCCCAGCACCTTTACGATGACACCTTTTTCGCCTGTTGTTAATTCGGACAAACGCATAACTCTCTAAATTTTCGGCAAAGATAATTCATAACTTCGGAGCACGCAAATTATTTAGATTGTTTTTAAATAAGAGTCATTTCTAATCGAAAAACCTCCTCACTAAAAAAGATCTGGTAATCAGAAAAAGAGGAAACAGAAGGAGAAGTTCCTGAAAAATTCAAAAGACTAAGCAAGAAACTATTATCTTTGCAAACATGATACAGCAACGGATTACACAATATATAGAAAAGAATCATCTGTTTTCATCAGACAGCAAAATTCTGGTAGCATTGAGCGGCGGCGCCGACTCTGTGGCACTGCTACGTATTCTCCACACAGCAGGTTATCACTGCGAAGCCGCACATTGTAACTTTCATTTACGCGGCGAGGAATCAAACCGCGATGAATCATTTGTCCGCCAACTCTGCCTGAAATACAACATCCGATTGCATACCGCTGATTTCAACACAACCCAATACGCAGCCGAAAAGCATATTTCGATAGAAATGGCAGCGCGGGAACTCCGTTATAACTGGTTTGAAGAAATTAAAAATAAATACCGGGCCGATGTCATTGCCGTTGCTCATCACCAGGACGACAGTATAGAAACAATGTTGCTCAATCTAATCCGTGGCACAGGAATCACCGGATTACTCGGAATCCGTCCTCGAAACGGAGCTATTGTACGTCCACTCCTTTGTGTCAACCGCAAAGAGATCATTCAATATTTACAAAACATTGAACAGGATTATGTAACTGATAGTACAAATCTGGAAGATGAATACACCCGCAACAAGATCCGGCTCAACCTCCTTCCACTTATGGAGGAGATTAATCCATCCGTCAAGAATAGTCTGGTGGAGACGAGTAATTATCTGAATGATGTAGCTACTATATACAATAAATGTATAGCAAAAACAAAAGCAAGAATAGTCACACCAGAAGGAATCCGGATCAGCAGTTTGTTAAAAGAAACTGTACCCGAAACTATTTTATTCGAGACTCTGCATCCACTCGGCTTTAACTCCACACAAATCAAAGATATTGCAAACTCACTTCATGGACAATCGGGAAAACAGTTTGCCAGCAAAGAATGGAGAGTGATTAAAGACAGGGAATTTTTGCTACTGGAAGAAATCCGGTCTGAAGAAAAAGACATCCCCCCTTTTCAATTAATTAAAGAAGAGAAAGAATACACGTCAAATTTTCAGATTCCACGGGAAAAAGGAACAGCATGTTTTGACGCTGACAAGTTGAATGAAGAAATCTATCACCGTAAATGGCAAATCGGTGATACTTTTATTCCTTTCGGAATGAAAGGCAAGAAAAAAATAAGCGATTACCTGACCGACCGCAAATTTTCTATCAGTCAGAAAGAGCGTCAATGGGTGCTCTGTTGCGGAGAACGCATTGCATGGCTGATAGGCGAACGAATAGATAACCGCTTCCGTATTGATGAAACAACGAAACGCGTTGTTATTTACAAAATAGTCTGAGGCTGTTTCTGCTTCTTGAAACAATCCGATAATAAAGCCGCAAAAGGAGTATCATACACTTTTGCATTCCTAGGACAGACTTTCACGCAAGCACAGCATTTGATGCATTTGGTTTCATCTACATTTAGTTCATCGCCTTTTGTAATAGCACCCGCCGGACAATGAACCACACACAACCCACAATGTGTACACAGACTCTCATCTTTTACCCACGGAGTACGAGGAAGCGGTGTGCCACTTTTACGTAACTTGATAACCTTCCTCAAAAAACGAAATAAGGGGAAGAAAGGCTGCCTCGGGCGTTTGATAGCACGGACATCTATCGGATAAAGAGTATCCGGGCCGGTAGCCGTTTTTATTTTTTCTATGATCTTTTTCCCGAACTCCGTAGCCAGAGCCAGGTCCGAATCATTCGGACGTCCGGCAGCAATCGGATGTTCATCCGTACTATATGAATGCTCACCGATAAAAGTTGCGCCGGCAATCACTTTCAATCCGTGGGGAAGGGCGAAAGCGTCCAATTCCATTAAGGCTTTTTCATAAGCACGATTGCCATAAACCACAACCAACACAGTAGGTGTATCCAAGCCACGAATATTCTGCAAACGTTCCATTGCCAAAGGAGCTACACGGCCTCCATATACGGGAACTACGATAATAGCCAATGCAGATGCAGGAATTACAGCTTCCCCGGTAGTCTGCAAAGTGACATTAACAGGAAGAATATTTTTTATTCCTGTTCCGTGAACAATCGCCTCGGCAACTTGTTTTGATGTGTGTGTAGGCGAAAAATAAATTAAATGAGCTTCATTTACTGTCATACTATTTTCTTTTATGTAGCAAAGATACACTTTTACGTTGAAAAAAAGGTTTGATTGTTTATGAAACCAAAAAAATTTATTATCTTTGCCCCGTTGAAACATTCTACGATTCAACATATACATCCCTAATTCATAATAAAAACAAAACGTATGCTCGCATATCTGTGACCGGAGAGTCATAGTAATGCTGTCCATAATTCAGCAAAAAAGAAATATTAATAACTTACCATACTATATGTATAACATTATCCAATTAAACGACAAAGATCTGTCGGAACTTCAAGTTATTGCCAAAGAGTTAGGCATAAAAAAAACAGACTCATTAAAAAAGGAAGACCTTGTTTACAAAATACTCGATGAACAAGCAATCGCCGGAGCCACAAAGAAAGTTGCCGCAGACAAGCTTAAAGAAGAACGCAAAGAAGAACAAAAGAAAAAGCGTTCACGCGTAGCGCCTGCCAAGAAAGATAACAAAGTAGTTTCCGCAACCAAGGAAGGAGAAGCTGAGAAAGCCAAAGAAGCTGCTCCTGCCAAGCCACAACAGCCTTCTAAAAAAGAGGAAAGTGCAAATAAAGAAAAAGAGACTCCTGCTGTTGAAGTTAAAGCAGAAAATACCGCAGCTCCTAAACGTAAAGTAGGCCGTCCGCGTAAAAATGCCGATGCAGCAGAGCAAAAAGAAGTTGAAAGCGTGAAAACTGCAACTCCGGCAACTCCTAAAGTAACGGAAGATAAAGTAGTTACTGAGAAAGCTCCTGAAGTAATAGAAAAAGCAGTCCCGGCACAAGCTCCCGAAAAGAAAACAAAAGCCAACAAACCTGCTGAAGAGAAGAAAGTAGTAGTGAAACCGCAACCGCAAAAGAAAGCCGAACCCGTTATAGACGAAGAAAGCAATATCTTATCCGGTGCCGACGACGATGATTTTATTCCTATCGAAGATCTGCCTTCAGAAAAGATAGAACTTCCCACCGAACTTTTTGGAAAATTCGAAGCCACCAAAACTGAACTGGCACAAACTGCTACCGAACAACAAGCACCACAGCCACAACAACAGGCTCATCAGCAACAACAGCAACAACGTCCACGCATTGTCCGTCCGCGTGACAACAATAATGGCAATAATAATGCTAGCAATAATAACAATAACGCCAATAATAATAACAATAATAACTTCCAACGTAACAATAACCAAAATCAGAACCAGCAGCGTGTACCGATGCCGCGTCCTGCCCAGCCAAACAACGCGAACGAAAATCTTCCGGTACCACAACAGCAGCAGGAACGTAAAGTTATTGAGCGTGAAAAGCCTTATGAATTCGATGACATCCTTAATGGAGTAGGCGTACTGGAAATTATGCAGGATGGATACGGATTCCTCCGTTCTTCCGATTATAATTACCTTTCTTCTCCTGACGATATCTATGTATCACAGTCGCAAATCAAGTTATTTGGCCTGAAAACCGGTGACGTGGTAGAAGGAGTTATCCGCCCGCCCAAAGAAGGAGAGAAATATTTCCCGTTAGTAAAGGTATCGAAGATTAACGGACGTGACGCCGCTTTCGTTCGCGACCGTGTTCCTTTCGAACACCTGACGCCGCTTTTCCCGGATGAAAAGTTCAAACTCTGCAAAGGCGGTTATTCGGATTCCATGTCTGCCCGCGTAGTAGATCTTTTCGCTCCAATCGGTAAAGGTCAACGTGCTTTAATCGTAGCCCAGCCTAAAACCGGTAAGACAATTTTAATGAAAGACATTGCAAATGCTATTGCAGCCAATCATCCGGAAGTATACATGATTATGTTGCTTATCGACGAACGTCCGGAAGAAGTAACAGATATGGCGCGCAGCGTCAATGCCGAAGTTATCGCTTCTACCTTTGATGAACCGGCAGAGCGCCACGTGAAAATCGCAGGTATCGTATTGGAAAAAGCAAAAAGACTGGTAGAATGCGGCCACGACGTAGTTATATTCCTTGATTCTATTACTCGTCTGGCACGTGCATACAACACAGTATCTCCTGCATCGGGTAAAGTACTTTCCGGTGGTGTGGATGCAAACGCACTTCATAAGCCGAAACGTTTCTTTGGTGCTGCCCGTAACATCGAGAACGGTGGTTCACTGACAATCATCGCAACTGCATTGATTGATACCGGTTCTAAAATGGACGAAGTTATCTTCGAAGAATTCAAAGGTACAGGTAACATGGAGTTGCAACTCGACCGCAACCTGTCCAACAAACGTATCTTCCCGGCAGTCAACATTACCGCATCCAGTACTCGTCGTGACGATCTGTTACTTGATAAGACAACTCTCGACCGTATGTGGATTCTCCGTAAATATCTTGCCGACATGAATCCGATCGAAGCAATGGACTTCGTAAAAGACCGTCTGGAAAAAACCAGAGACAACGATGAATTCCTGATGAGCATGAACAGCTAATTAGCAGTAAACCATAAATAATGAACGGTGAACAGAATGCGTTATAATCGCAGTTTGTTCACCGTTTATAGTTTTATCACCCGTCATTTATTCCAATTTTGTACAAAAAACTTTCACTTGCGTCCAAAACAAGTATTCCCCCCTTTTTTGCTTTCCCTTTTTTCCTACTTTTGCTTCAAAATCAAGTATCACTTAATTCTAACCAAGAATGAAAACAATTTATCCTTTCATGGGATTGGCTCTTTGCGGCATAGCAGCCCAAGCACAAGAAAAGCCCAATTTTCTGATTATCCAATGCGACCATCTTACACAACGCGTCGTTGGCGCCTACGGTCATACACAAGGTTGCACCCTTCCTATCGACGAAGTAGCTTCAAGAGGAGTTATCTTTTCCAATGCTTATGTAGGCTGCCCCCTCAGCCAACCGTCACGCGCCGCTTTATGGAGTGGCATGATGCCTCATCAAACTAACGTACGTTCCAACTCCAGCGAACCGATCAATACACCTATACCGGAAAACGTTCCGACATTAGGAAGCCTTTTTTCGGAAAACGGTTACGAAGCTGTACACTTCGGAAAAACGCACGATATGGGTTCATTAAGAGGATTCAAACATAAAGAACCGGTAGCAAAGCCATTTACCGACCCGGAATTTCCGGTCAATAATGATAGTTTTCTGGACGTAGGAACCTGCGAGGACGTTGTTTCCTATTTAAGCAATCCTTCGGAAAAACCTTTCATATGCATTGCCGATTTTCAGAATCCCCATAATATCTGCGGATTCGTAGGAGAAAATGAAGGAGTACATACTGACCGACCTGTCAGCGGCACACTCCCGGAACTGCCCGACAATTTCGATGTAGAAGACTGGAACAACATACCTACCCCGGTGCAATACATCTGTTGCAGCCACCGGCGTATGACGCAAGCCTCCCATTGGAGTGAGGAAAATTACCGCCATTACATCGCCGCTTTCCAGCACTATACAAAAATGGTATCCAAACAAGTAGAAAGTGTTTTGAAAGCATTATACTCCACTCCCGCAGGAAAGAACACAATCGTTGTTATCCTTGCCGACCATGGTGACGGAATGACTTCACACCGTATGGTGACCAAGCACATCAGTTTCTATGATGAAATGACAAACGTACCATTTATCTTTGCAGGTCCCGGTATCAAGCATCAGAAAAAACCGGTAGACCACTTACTCACGCAGCCTACACTAGACTTATTGCCAACCCTCTGTGACCTGGCCGGCATTCCTGTTCCCGCAGAAAAGGCAGGAATCAGCCTCGCACCGACATTAAAAGGAGAAAAACAAAAGAAGACTCATCCATATGTTGTATCCGAATGGCATAGTGAATATGAATACACAGTTACTCCCGGACGTATGGTACGTGGCCCCAGATACAAGTACACCCATTATTTGGAAGGCAACGGAGAAGAACTCTATGACATGAAGAACGACCCGGGTGAACGTAAGAACCTCGCCAAGAATCCCAAATATGCCAAGGTTCTTGCAGAACACCGTGCCATGCTCGACGACTACATCACCCGGTCAAAAGATAATTACCGCAGTCTGAAAGTAGACGCCGACCCGAGATGCAGAAATCATACTCCCGGCTACCCCAACCACGAAGGCCCTAGCGCACGTGATATTATCAAAAGAAAATAAATTAGAAAAAAAGAGCGAAGATTCTTGTCAGTCTTCGCTCTTTTTGTTTCTTTTGCATAAAACCTTGCAAACAAACATCCGGTGAATAGAAACTTACACCACATAATTACTACAATTATAACGGTATTCATATCGGTAACATTGTACGCTGCACATACTAATGCAGAACGTCTGTCTTTATTACAGCCGCTCATTCAGTATGACCTTGCTTTTAACACCGGCGTCACCACAGACAGTATTATCTTATGGGAGAAGCTGTTAACACCTGAACTTGAAAAGCAGCAACGATACGACATCTTATTCCAACTCAAAGCAATGGCGGTTCAGTCATCAATAACAGAAGGAAATATCAGCCTGGCTATTGACAACGCCAATTCAATGTATAAGAAAGCTAAAGAGATAGACTACCCGCTAGGAACAGCTCTTGCACTACGTGCAATCGGAAATACATATTTAAGCTCATCAACACCACAAGTTGCCATAGGTTCTTATGAAGAAGCAATAGAGATTATGCAACAGATACCCGAAGCCGACATCTATTTAAAAAACGCATTATCTCAAATGATACTTATTAAGCTCAATAACCGGCAAATGGCAGGAATTGAGAAAGATATCAACTACCTGGAAGCTCTTTGCGACAAAAGGCCCGATTCACCTTGCTATTTTTATCTTCCCTGTTGCCGTGCGTTTTATGAGATACAGTCAGACAAACTCCCTTCGGCATTGGAACATCTGCAAAAAATGGAGCGAATCTATGCCAAACATCTGTATCCATATTTTCTTCTGTTAATCAAATACTTATATGCTTCCTACCATATCGCCGCAAAAGAATATACCCAGGCATTGCAATCGTATGATGAATTACTGCCATACGTCAAAGAATCCGGTTCGTACAAAGACATACAGATATCACAAGAACGGGCAAAAGTTCTTTCATTAATGGGACGTATCGAAGAAGCATGTGAGGAATATGAAGTGATTAACGCACGCAAAGACTCACTTGACGCCAATAGCTATCTGCGCCAGATCAATGAATTGCATACTCTCTATCAGATTGACAAGAATGAATTAAACAACATAAACAGGCAAAAGAAAATCTTATACTGGAGCTGGTTTATTATCCTGTCTGTCCTCTCCTTAATTATATTCTTCATCTTCCGCATCAAAAGGAACAACAAACGTCTGATCCAATCGCAACAAGAACAAGAAAAAGTAAAGAAACAGGCAGAAAATTCGATTCGCACTAAAAGCCTTTTTCTCTCTAACATGAGTCATGAGATTCGTACTCCGCTCAACGCCTTATCCGGCTTTTCCACCATTCTGACGGAAGAATCCATTGATGAAGAAACGAGAAAACAGTGCAATGATATTATCCAGCAAAATTCGGAACTGTTGCTAAAGTTGATTAATGACGTGATTGACTTATCCAGCCTTGAAATTGGAAAGATGACATTCAAGTTCAAAATATGCGATGCAGTAGGACTATGCAGAAACGTCATTGATATGGTGGAAAAGATAAAGCAGACCCATGCAGACGTCCGCTTCTCCACTCCTCTCGATTCCTTGGAACTACTGACAGATAGTGCCCGCCTGCAACAGGTACTGATCAACCTGCTTATCAATGCAACTAAATTCACCTCACAAGGCTCTATCACTCTGCAACTTGAGCAACAAACGGAAGATACGGCACTTTTCTCTGTCACCGATACCGGCACAGGAATCCCTAAAGAGAAACAGAAAAAGATATTCAACCGTTTCGAGAAGCTCAATGAAAATGCCCAAGGTACGGGGCTCGGACTATCGATTTGCCAACTCATCATCGAACAGCTGGGAGGTAGTATCTGGATCGACCCCGATTACGAAGAAGGTTCACGTTTCTTGTTTACACATCCTATTGACAAAAGCGACCAAGGAAAGGAGGAAACAAGATGAAACGATTAATACTACTGCACATAGTCTGTTGCTGCTTTCTTGTCGGAAAAGCCGATTATGAAATGAACACGGACAGTTTGATACAGGTGTTTCAAAACCTGCCTCATGACTCAACCCGTCTTGTAGCTTTAAACAACATTATAAGAATAGAACAGAACAATCCTAAATGCATCCAGTTCTCGGACACTTTAATGAAAGAAGCATTGTTTCAGAAGGATGATAAATACGCAGGACTGGCAGCCTATTATCACCTATTGTACTATTATAACCACAACAAAACAGACAGCGTAGCGAAATGGATTACACAAATGGAACCACACGTCCACAAATCCGGTATATGGGATTATTTCTTCGACGCCAAACGTTTCCAGATCGACTTGTACACTTACAACGAAGAATACGAGCGTGCCATTAGCGAGGCAAACAAGATGAAGCAACAAGCTTTCGAAAAAAACAATCATCGGGGACTGGTAGCCGCTCATCAGTGTCTGAGCAATGCCTACATCGGCAGTCAACGTTGGGAGGAAGGCATCAAAGCACTGGAAGAAGCCTACAAGCTACTTGCTCCGGACGCTAATCCGGTAGTTCGCATCTCGGTACTGTCGCAATTGGTATCTGTCACCAAAGAAATGAAGAATAACAGCAAGCTGTTTAAATACCTGCAAGAACTCGAAAGCACACTCTATAAACATATCAAGGAAAATCCTTCTCTTAAAGACGGTTTCTCTGACGTATTTCTGTTCAACGAATTGTTCTATGCTTATTATTACCTGAATACCCAACAGCCGCAAAGAGCCTATGAACATCTGGTGAAAGCTAAGGAATATCAGAACGAAAACAACTATTTCATGTATCAGGTACTTTATTTCGACACCTACGCCAGATATTACAAATATATCGGTGAATATCAAAAAGCCTCAGATTATATCGACACCACATTAGTCATGCTGAAAGACAACTATGCCAGCGACTATGCCGAACAGTTATTGGTGAAAGCTAAAATATGGGTAAAGGCCGGCGATAGCGAAAAGGCCGTTCCACTATATCAGAAGGCACTTGCCATTAAAGATTCCGCCTCCATGTCGCTTGCAAACAATCAAATGGAACAAATAAAGAGCAGTTATCAACTGGATAAAATCAATATGGAACAACAACGGCACAACAACCGGATTCGCCTCATCTTTCTGGCTGTGATTATCGTTGTTTTATTTGTATTATTCATTTTCATGTTCCGTCTGGCTATGGTACGAAAGGCATTGAAACGTTCGGAAAACGAAATCCGCAAAGCCGCCGCAACCGTTCGGGAAACGAATGAAATAAAGAACCGCTTTCTTTCGAACATGAGTTATAACATCCGCACTCCGCTCAATAACGTAGTAGGATTCTCGCAACTCATAGCGTGCGAACCGAATATTGACGAAGGAACAAGGAAGGAATATTCGAACATAATCCACCAAAGCTCTGAAAAGTTAATGAGACTTGTCAACGATGTGCTCGACTTATCACGCCTGGAAGCTCAAATGATGAAATTCCAAATACAAGTTTACGATGCTGTCGAACTATGCAACGAAGCATGTTATATGGCACGTATGAAGAATGAAACGACAGGCATCCAAGTCCGATTCTACACAGAAACGAAGTCACAGCCCGTCCGCACAGATACCGCCCGCCTGACACAGATGATACTTAGCACACTGGTTTACCCGTATGAATACCAGCAAGACCAAAAACAGGAACGCGTCATCCGTTTCATACTCAGCCGGAAAGATGAAATGCTTCATTTCCAAATCATTAATTCGTCGTTGGCGGATACTACCTTTGTCTCACAGGAAACTGTCATCCGGCACGAAATCAATCAATTATTGCTGACACATTTCGGAGGAACCTATCAAATCAATACCCAAACCCCGGAGGGTCCGGAAATTGTTTTCACCTACCCGATCGCTTCCGATTCGGAATAAAGCGCTATCTTTGCAAAATGTAAACTTAAACGCTTAATATGTATACCAACAAACAGATTTGGAGTGTCAGTTACCCGATACTACTCAGCTTGCTGGCACAAAATGTCATCAATGTCACCGATACGGCGTTCCTGGGTCACGTAAGTGAAGTTGCCTTGGGAGCTTCTGCTATGGGCGGACTATTCTATATATGTGTATTCACCATCGCATTCGGATTCAGTACCGGTTCGCAAATCGTCATTGCGAGACGTAACGGTGAGGGACGCTACACAGATGTAGGTCCGGTGATGATTCAGGGAGTTATGTTCCTATTTGTAATGGCATTACTACTCTTCGGTTTCACCAAGGCTTTCGGCGGCAACATCATGCGGTTGCTGGTTTCCTCGGAATCAATCTACAAAGGGACAATGGAGTTTCTGGACTGGCGTATCTACGGATTCTTCTTCTCATTCGTCAATGTTATGTTCCGGGCACTGTATATCGGAATCACACGTACTAAAGTGCTGACCATTAACGCAGTCGTCATGGCATTGACTAATGTCGTGCTGGACTACGCACTGATCTTCGGGAAATTCGGTCTGCCCGAAATGGGTATCAAGGGAGCCGCCATTGCTTCCGTACTGGCCGAAGCCTCCTCTATCCTATTCTTCCTCATCTACACATATGTCACTATCGACTTAAAGAAATACGGACTGAACCGTCTGCGTTCGTTCGACCCTGCACTGTTGATGCGGATTCTCAGCATTTCCTGCTTCACCATGCTCCAATACTTCCTGTCAATGGCTACATGGTTCGTATTCTTTGTTGCCGTAGAACGGCTGGGACAACGGGAACTGGCGATTGCCAACATAGTCCGGAGTATCTACGTCGTATTGCTGATTCCGGTCAATTCACTGGCAACCACCACAAACAGTCTTGTCAGTAATGCTATCGGTGCGGGAGGTATCAAGCACGTAATGCCGCTTATTAATAAAATTGCGAGATTCTCGTTCTTTATTATGCTGGGGCTGGTAGCAGTCACAGCACTATTCCCGCAACTACTGTTGTCCGTCTATACCAGTGAGGCAGCACTGATTGCAGAATCCGTCCCTTCAGTCTATGTGATTTGTATCGCCATGCTCATCGCATCGGTAGCCAATGTTGTGTTCAACGGTATCTCGGGCACAGGAAACACACAAGCCGCCTTACTGCTCGAAACAATTACAATTATCATTTACGGCTCGTATATCATTTTCATCGGGATGTGGCTCAAAGCACCGATTGAAATCTGCTTTACCATTGAGATTGTGTACTATACCTTGTTATTGATAACGAGTTATATTTATCTCAAAAAAGCAAAATGGCAGAATAAAAAGATATAAATACAAGAGATTTTTGTACATTTGCAGGCTCAAAATATTAATTCGTAATTAAATAACTATGTTCGATAATTTAAGTGAAAGACTAGAACGGTCATTCAAGATTCTGAAAGGTGAAGGCAAAATCACCGAAATTAACGTGGCGGAAACGCTGAAAGATGTACGCAAGGCACTTCTTGATGCCGATGTAAACTACAAGGTAGCAAAGAATTTCACAGATACCGTGAAAGAAAAAGCTCTTGGACAGAACGTACTTACAGCAGTGAAACCAAGCCAGTTGATGGTGAAAATCGTGCACGACGAACTGACCCAGTTAATGGGTGGCGAGACTGTCGAAGTTGATATTGATGCCCGCCCGGCAGTAATCCTGATGTCAGGTTTGCAAGGTTCCGGTAAGACTACCTTCTCCGGTAAGCTGGCCCGGATGCTGAAAACCAAGAAGAACCGCAAGCCATTACTGGTAGCTTGTGACGTTTACCGTCCGGCAGCTATCGAACAGTTGCGTGTGTTGGCAGAGCAAATTGACGTACCGATGTACTGCGAACTGGAAAGCAAGAACCCGGTAGAAATCGCGCAACACGCTATCCAGGAAGCTAAAGCCAAAGGATACGACCTCGTAATCGTCGATACAGCCGGACGTCTGGCAGTAGACGAACAGATGATGAACGAGATTGCCGCTATCAAGGAAGCAATCAATCCGAACGAAATTCTGTTTGTGGTTGATTCCATGACCGGACAGGACGCTGTGAATACGGCCAAAGAATTTAATGAACGTCTGGACTTCAACGGTGTGGTACTGACCAAGCTCGACGGTGATACCCGTGGTGGTGCGGCGCTTTCTATCCGTTCGGTAGTCAACAAGCCGATTAAGTTTGTAGGTACAGGCGAAAAGTTGGACGCGATCGACCAGTTCCACCCTGCCCGTATGGCAGACCGTATCCTCGGTATGGGTGATATCGTTTCGTTGGTAGAACGTGCGCAGGAACAATACGACGAAGAAGAAGCTAAACGTTTACAGAAGAAGATTGCCAAGAATCAATTCGACTTCAACGACTTCCTCAGCCAGATTGCACAAATCAAGAAAATGGGTAATTTGAAAGACCTTGCTTCCATGATTCCGGGAGTAGGAAAAGCAATCAAAGACATTGATATCGATGACAATGCTTTCAAGAGTATCGAAGCTATCATCTACTCCATGACTCCGGCAGAGCGTTCCAACCCGGAAATCCTGAACGGTTCACGCCGCACACGTATCGCGAAAGGTAGCGGTACAACGATTCAGGAAGTAAACCGCCTGTTGAAACAATTCGACCAGACTCGTAAAATGATGAAAATGGTAACCAGCAGCAAAATGGGTAAGATGATGCCTAAGATGAAGAAATAAAAGATTTCGTTTCAAATTCTAATAAAGAAAGGAAGCTTCCGGCTTCCTTTCTTTATTTTTTTAAACCCCTCCTCTCCTTTCCTACATCTACTTTATGTGATTTTCTCCTTATAATCACATCAGCTCTGTCATTCAATTGTAATGATTACAATTTTACATAGATTTTATATGTATATTCATTTTTATTTGTTTACTTTGCAAAAAATAACAGAACAAAAGCACGAATATGCACTACGTCTACGTAATGGTATATATTTCACTGGCAGTTGCGATGCAACTACTTACGGGAAATTTTCCGGTTTCCTTTTTCGCCTTTCCGCTCAATCTTATTTTTGCGGCGCTATGGCTTTTCTTGTTATGGATGTTGTATAAGGAATATAAAATTGCAAAATTTACCCGATTCCTCTATTCTTCCCAAGCAAGTATCCTATCTATCGGATTACTCATCTGCGGTTGCCTGATAATAGGTCTTTTCCCTCAACTATCCGATGCGGAAGCAAAAATGCGTGAAGGGCTTCCAGCCTTTTTAGGTTGCTATAACTTTATGACTTCCTGGATATTCATCGCCATACTTCTGTTCTTATTAAGTAACCTGGCAATGATTACCATTCACGCCTATCATTACCGCAAACAGGCACGTTGGAGATTCATCCTGAATCACGCAGGGCTATGGCTGGCTCTATTTGCCGGTTTTCTAGGAAGCAGTGACACACAGACTTTACGTATACCTATATATAAAGGTGAGCCATCACGCGAAGCATTCGACATGAACGGTGCATCGCATTATTTGGATTATGAAATCGAACTCAACTCTTTTGCCGTAGAATACTACCCGAACGGGCGTCCTTCCCGCTTTGCTGCCAATGTACGTCTGGGAAATGAAAAAGCATTGCTTGAGGTCAATCACCCATACGCCTATCGGTTGGGAGAAGATATTTACCTCACCGGCTATGACGTAACGAAAGGCAACGAGAGTGAGTACTGCATCTTGCAGGTAGTAAAACAACCCTGGAAATATATAATAGTAGCAGGTATCCTGATGATGCTTGCGGGAGCTATTCTTCTATTCATTAACGGACCTAAAACAGATGATAAACTGGGATAATTTCTATGTATTTGCAGCAGTATCTATCTGCTTATGGCTGATAGGAGCAGTATTTGCCCTTCGCTCGTCAACGAGAAGTAAGACAGCAATCGGTTTTACGTCAGGTGGAATTATCGTTCTGGCCGTATTCATTACCGGATTATGGCTCTTCCTGCAACGTCCTCCGTTACGCACTATGGGGGAAACCCGTTTGTGGTACTCTTTCTTCATGGGCATAGCCGGACTACTGACTTATATCAGATGGCAGTATCGTTGGATTCTTTCTTTCTCGGCACTGCTCGCCACAGTCTTTGTCATTATCAATCTGATGAAACCCGAGATACACGACCAGTCACTAATGCCGGCTCTGCAAAGCATATGGTTCATTCCCCATGTCACCGTATATATGTTTTCTTACTCTGTATTGGGCTGTGCTTTTATAATCGCATTGACCGGGTTGTTCCGCCATAAGGAAGAATACTTGCACACAGCCGACAATTTGGTTTATGCGGGAATAGCATTCCTCTCCATTGGTATGCTGCTAGGTTCCCTTTGGGCAAAAGAAGCATGGGGAAACTATTGGAGCTGGGATCCGAAAGAGACTTGGGCAGTCATCACTTGGACAGGGTATTTACTTTACGTACACCTCCGTCTTTTTCGGAAAACGGGACGGAAAACGCTTTATGTGTTGCTCATCATGTCCTTCCTGGCTTTGCAGATGTGCTGGTACGGAGTAAATTATTTACCGGCGGCTCAACAAAGCGTACACTTATATAATCGTAATAACTAATCTAAAAAAACAAATGTGAAATGAAGAAAAGTACAAAACTAATTGTGGCACTGTTGGTAGTGGTAGCGGCATTAGCAGTCACTTATCGACTTATGCACCGCGTACCTTCTGCCGATCTGGAAGCAAATGCGCAGATGCAGCAGATTATTACGGA
>ULUX01052242.1_pt1 | contig 17093 bp, 20 predicted proteins | sample 1958961 | NCBI WGS metagenome assembly ULUX01 (sample SAMEA4835773, study PRJEB28245) | human gut metagenome | biome: gut microbiome; material: fecal sample | place: Denmark | collected 2008 | reverse complement strand
AGCAAAGCGAACTTTGCTCCGACGTGGTACGCCCGAAGGGACTCGAACCCCCAACATTCAGAACCGGAATCTGACGCTCTATCCAATTGAACTACGGGCGCGTGGACTAATGATCTGAACGCTAAAATAGTATAGCAGGATTTGACGGCGTTGTAAAGCACGAATTTCAAAAATTTTTTCAGGAGGTTTTTTCCTGAATTTTTATGAAAAATTCATAGTCAAAGGCTGTAGTTTTATGTTACAATGTAAAATAACTGTACTGTGCCGGGCCGGGCCGGAGTCGCCGGGACTGGGCAGTAAGATGGAGCCTGGCGAGAAAGGAGGATGCTGCGTGAGGAAAAGATTTTTGGGCGGACTTAGGCTGATCGCCCTGGCGGGATTGCTGATGCTGGGGTGCACCGGCTGCCTGTTCCAGTCTGTGGATGACCTCTATATTCTGCCGGCACTGCCAGAAGCATATACCAGCCTGGAGGAGACCATCCAGGAGACCATGGACGAGCTGGGTGCAGAGTACGCCACCATCAGCTATGGCAGCAATACCTCCACTGTTCAGCTTCTGGATCTGGACAATGACAGGGTGCAAGAGACCGCCGTGGTTTTTCTCCGGGTGACTGCTGCGGAGGAGCAGCCTCTACGGGTGTGCCTATTCCGACGTGGAAATGATGGGGAATTTGTAAGGACCCATGAGATTGCCGGGGACGGCACCTCCATCAATTCTGTGGCCTATGAGGATCTGACGGGGGATGGGGTAGAGGAGCTGATCATCAGCTGGCAGATGAGCGCCCGGGTCCATATTCTCACCGCCCATATGATCAATACCACCGGGGCTGTAGAGCTGATGAACACCACCTATAACGCCAGTTACCTGGTGGATGACCTGGACGGCGATGCCGCCAACGGCAGGGAACTGCTGGTACTGCAGCAGAACAGCACCGGGCAGGTGGGAGGAAACCGGGCGGAATATTACCGATATCAGGAGGGCGTCATGACTATGGTCTACACCGCCCCGCTGTCGGACAATATTGTGGAAGGGATTGCGGGGAACTCCGGGGTTCTATCTGACGGGACCCCATGCGTCTATGTCACTGCGGAAACGGATGGGGGCGTTCTCACGGATATTCTCACCCTGGGGCCGGATGGGCTGCGCAATGTGACCCGGGATGAGGCCAGCGGCATCAGCTCAGCCACATTCCGCGCCTATACGGATGTGGCGGCCACAGATATTAACGGGGACGGAGTGCTGGAAATTCCGCTGCCCGTCCAGGTGCCCAGTCTGGAAGGGGATGTAGAGAGCTCTGCTGCTTTGTCGCCACCGGCATCAACCCCCGCCTACTATGTGATCCACTGGCGGCAGTTTGACAGCCAGGGTGAACCGGCTACTAGTTGTGTCACCTACCACTCGGTCACGGACGGATGGTATCTTCTGCTGCCGGACAGCTGGCCGGGCAATATCACCGTGGCCAGGGACGACAGCCTCAGCAGCCGGGGAGAGCGGGCGGTGGTCTTCTACTACTGGCCGGACGCGGACGAGAGTGAACCCACGGCGTTCCTGAGCATTTATACCCTGACTGGGAATAACCGTGAAACCAGGGCCAGCCGTGCTGGCAGGTTTGTCCTGAACAACGACGGCACTACCATTTACGCCGCCACCTTGAACGAAAATATATGGGACTGTGAGGTGGACCAGGAGCAGCTGACACAGCGCTTTCGGCTGATCACCACGTCCTGGTCCGGATAATGAGCGGGAAAGGAGCCTGTCATGAGAAAGGTTTTGGTATTGGAAGACGAACCGAATATTCGCAGCTTTGTGGTCATCAATCTGAAACGGGCGGGTTATGAGACCATAGAGGCCGGAGATGGGGAAGAGGCCCTGGAGCAGATCCGGAAGAATCCGGATACCAAGGTGGTGCTGCTGGATATCATGCTCCCTGGGGAAATTGACGGTTTCGAGGTGTGCCGCCGTATCCGGGCGGGCAATCCCCAGATTGGCATCATCATGCTCACCGCACGTACCCAGGAGATGGATAAGGTGACGGGGCTGATGACTGGGGCGGACGACTATGTGACCAAGCCCTTCTCCCCGGCAGAACTTACCGCTCGGGTGGATGCCCTTTACCGCCGGGCGGGGGGCGAGACACTGCGGGACAAGGATGAGATCAGCCAGCCTCCCTTCCTGCTCAACACCCGCAACCGCACCCTGGAGAAGAATGGCCAGCGGATCAAACTCACCCAGGTGGAGTACTCCATCGTCAAGCTGTTCATGGACAATCCAGGGAAGGCCCTGTCACGGGAGGAAATTCTGGAGGCAGTATGGGGAAAGGACTATATCGGGGAGCTGAAGATTGTAGACGTGAACATCCGCCGGCTGCGCATTAAGCTGGAGGATGATCCCCAGAATCCCACCTATGTTACCACGGTGTGGGGCTACGGGTACAAGTGGGGGGTCTGAGTCAGGCGCGGCGGGGTCTATTTCCGGCAGTTGGAATGCAAACAGGGTCCCCGGCTCCCCCGCCTGCGTTTCGATTGCTTGAGATTGCGGCTGCAAGTGAGGAGCCTTAGGTGCCGGAGGGCAGCGTGGGCCTGAACCTGAGCGAAAGAGATGGAAAGGGAGGAGGTGCGTACGGTGTCTGAAGAGGAGAAACAGCAGCAGCGGCAGGCTGCCAGAAGCCATCGAAGAAAACGGAAGGAGCCCATCCGCAGGGAAAAGAGCAAGCCGGAAGGGGAAGAGCCCGAAAAGAAAGAGAAACGGGAAAAGAAGAAAAAACATTCCTCAGGAGCCATCCGCCGACGGTGGCTGATCAACTCTGTTTTGACAACCTTCTGCATCGTGGCCGTAGCGGTGACCGCCCTGACCCTGGCCATCTCCAACTACTATATCTCCACCATGCGGGCTTCCCTGGAGAGTAGCGCTCAGACAGCGGCAGGGATGTTCCGAAACTTTGCCGAGAGTACCTACCTGTATTCCGCCCGGCAGTTCATCAATCAATTTGAGGACCGGGACGTCATCGAGGTGCAGTTTCTCAGCGCCACGGGCTGGGTGCGTATGACCTCTCTGATGGACATCTCCGGAGGTTTTCCCGGTACGCCCGATGTGACCCAGGCCATCGAGACCCAGACCATGCGTTCCTGGGAGGGAGAGGATCCCTCCACCGGGGATCATATTATGGCGGTGTCCGCTCCCATTGTCTACAACGGCACCTTGGTGGGAGTAGTGCGGTTCGTTACCTCCCTGCGGCTGATGGATGCCCAGATGATCCGGGTGGTACTGAGCATGGCGGCGGTGGGATTGTTTATCGTGGCTATGATGTGGATCTATACTGTCTATTTCAGCCGGTCTGTGCTGGAGCCGGTGTCCCGGGTGACGGAAACAGCCAAGCGTATCGCTACGGGCAGCTATGGTGTCCAGCTGGAAAAGCGGTCAGATGACGAGATTGGCGACCTGGTGGACGCCATCAACGATATGTCCCTGAAGATCGACCAGGCGGAGAAGACCCAGTCGGAATTCATCTCCTCGGTGTCCCATGAGCTGCGCACCCCCTTGACCGCCATCAACGGCTGGGCGGAGACCCTATATAACGGCGAGGTACGGGATGCCCAGGATGTGAAGAAAGGCATGGGCATCATTGTTTCCGAGGCCCGGCGGCTGACCAATATGGTGGAAGAGCTGCTGGAGTTCTCCCGGATCGAGACTGGGCGGTTTAACCTGTCGGTGGAGCCTATGGACATCAAAGCGGAGCTGGAGGACGCGGTGTACACCTACCGGGAGTTTTTCCGACGCAAGGGACTGGAGTTGGTGTACGATGAGTGTGAGGAGGAATTCCCCCCCATCAGCGGCGACCCGGAGCGGCTGCGGCAGGTGTTCTGTAACCTGCTGGATAATGCCGACAAGCACGGCGGATCCGGGGGCAGGGTAGATGTATCCATCCGACAGTCGGGGGACGATGTGCTGATCCGCATCCGGGACTATGGCCCCGGTGTGCCGGAGGAGGAACTGCCTTTTATTAAGTACAAATTCTATAAGGGCTCGTCCAAAGCACGGGGCTCCGGTATTGGTTTGGCGGTGTGCGAGGAGATCATACAGGCGCACAACGGCACCATGGAAATTGGGAACGCGGAGGGAGGCGGCTGCATGGTCACCCTGCGCCTGCCGATCCATGGGGATTGAAAAATGAAACAAAAGTTCGATTTTCTCGGTTGCAATTTTCCGAGAAGACTGATAAAATAAGACCGAGTTTCTGGAAGAAACCGCAGGTTCAGGCCGCAGGCCAAGGACAGGGCCGCTTCCAGGGGCCGGACCGTTCAAAGGAGAAACACGAATGGCAAAGAAAGATCCGCAGGTTTGCTCAACACCCTATAAGACAACCTGTGGTGGGCAGGCCCTCATCGAGGGGATTATGATGCAGGGGCCGGAGCGCCGGGCGGTGGTAGTGCGCAAGCCGGATGGTACATTGGATATTACCACCAGCCCAGTGAAAAAGCGGACGGGCTTGGCTAGGATACCCTTCGTCCGGGGGGTATTCGTATTTTGCGGTTCCATGGTCAATGGAGTAAAGGCGCTGATGCACTCTGCAGAGGTATCTGACGACGGAACCGGAGAACCAGAGGAACTTACCGGCCTAGACAAGTGGATTGCCGAGCACTTTTCAGAGGAAAAGGCGGCTTCCCTCATCATCACCATTGCGGCGGTGCTGGGCATCGCCTTTTCCGTGGGGCTGTTCATCCTGCTGCCCACCGCCGTCACGGGACTGATCGGTCTGGTATGGACGGGGATGCCCCTTTGGTTCCGGGCGGTGCTGGAGGGGGTGCTGAAGGTAGTCATCTTCCTGCTCTACCTCTTCCTGTGCTCCCGGCTGAAGGAGATCCACCGGGTCTTCGAGTACCACGGAGCGGAGCATAAGACCATCTACTGCTACGAGAACGGGCTGGAGCTGACGGTGGAAAACGTGAGAAAGCAGCCCCGGCATCACCCCCGGTGCGGTACCAGCTTCCTCTTCGTGGTCATCGTGGTATCCATCTTCCTGTCCATCGTCATCTTCACTCCCCTGGAGATCGAGAACACCTGGCTGCGGATGCTGCTTCACCTGCTGCTGCTGCCCCTCATTGTGGGGGTGACCTACGAGTTCAATCGCTATGTGGGCGGCCATGACGGCCCGGTGTCCCGCTTCCTGCGGGCCCCGGGGATGTGGATGCAAAACTTCACCACCTTCGAGCCGGACGACTCCATGATCGAGGTGGGCATCGCCGCTCTCAAACTGGTTCTGCCGGAGGAGAAGGGGGCGGACCGCTGGTGAGTCCGCAGTGACGCTCTGTTTGGAACCAGCGGGGACAATGTGAGGAAAAGGGAGCGAGGTCGTGGCAGCCACTTATAATAATCTATATCTGGATGCCCGCCGGGCCCTGCGCCGGGCAGGGGTGGAGGCGGCCCAGCTGGAGGCACGGGAGCTGTTGGCCCACGCTGCGGGCAAGAGCCGCCAAGAGTTGCTCCGGGACCTGTCTCTCTATGCTCCGGACGGGGTAGAGCAGCGTTTCGCCGCGCTGTTGGAGCGCCGCCTGAAGGGAGAGCCGGTGGCGTATATCATCGGGGAATGGGAATTTTACGGTCTGACCCTGAACATCTGCCGGGATGTGCTCATCCCCAGACCGGACACCGAGACTTTGGCGGAACGGGGCATCCTGTTTGTCCGAGGACTGAACCGACCTGCTCGGGTGCTGGACCTGTGCGCGGGCAGCGGGTGTGTAGGGCTGGCGGTGGCGGACAACTGCCCGGACTGTCATGTGGTGCTGGCCGACTGGTCGGAGGACGCCTTGCGGACCTGCCGGCAGAATATTCAGCGGTGCGGCCTAGGAGCCCGGGTGAGCGCTGCCCGGGCAGACGCGCTAGCGCCTCCGCCGGTGCTGCTACGGGACTTTGACCTGATTCTGTGTAATCCCCCCTATATTCCCACCGGAGATCTGGAAATGCTGGAACCGTCCGTGCGGGATTATGAGCCCAGGCAGGCCCTGGACGGCGGGGAGGATGGATTGAGCTTCTACCGGGCGGTGAGTGATCGATGGAAAGCGGCGTTGTGCCAGGAGGGTATGCTGGCTTATGAGGTGGGATGGAACCAAGCGCCTGACGTGGAGTACATCTTGCGTCGCCAAGAATATATAGACATCCATTCCTTCCAGGACGCCGGCGGGAACTGGCGGGTAGTGACGGGAATCCGTCCGTTGGATCAGCGGGACGGGGAATCTGAATGAGTTGAGTCCGGCGGAGCATGGAGAAATGAGTGGGGGTCGGCAAAATGTCGACCTGGAAAGGAAGAGAAAAAGTATGGCAGAGAAAAAACGCGTGGCGGTGGACAGCCCATCCCCCGCCTCCGATAGGAAGCGAGCGCTGGATACCGCCATTGCTCAGATTGAGCGGGAGTTTGGAAAGGGCTCCATCATGCGGCTGGGAGAGAACTCCCATATCGTGGTGGAGGCTGTCCCCACCGGCTCCCTCTCCCTAGACATTGCCCTGGGGATCGGTGGCGTGCCCAAGGGGCGCATCATTGAGATCTACGGCCCCGAGTCCTCGGGTAAGACCACCCTGGCCCTGCACATTGTGGCGGAGGCCCAGAAGCGGGGCGGCGAGGTGGCATTTATTGACGCCGAGCACGCTCTGGATCCCACCTATGCCCGGGCCCTGGGGGTGGATATCGACTCCATGCTCATCTCCCAGCCGGACACCGGAGAGCAAGGACTGGAGATCTGTGAGGCATTGGTGCGCTCCGGCGCCATAGACGTGGTGGTAGTGGATTCGGTAGCTGCCCTGACGCCCCGTGCAGAGATTGAGGGAGACATGGGGGACTCCCATGTGGGTTTGCTGGCCCGGTTGATGAGCCAGGCCCTGCGCAAGCTGGCCGGCTCCATCTCCAAGACCAACTGCATCGTCATCTTTATCAACCAGCTGCGGGAGAAAGTGGGCGTGGTCTACGGCAATCCTGAGGTTACCACTGGCGGCCGGGCGTTGAAGTTTTACGCCTCGGTGCGCATTGAGGTGCGCCGGATCGAGGCCATCAAGAACGGCTCTGAGGTGGTGGGCAACCGCACCCGGGCCAAGATCGTGAAGAATAAAGTGGCTCCCCCCTTCCGGGAGGCGGAGTTCGAGATCATGTATGGAGAGGGCATCTCCAAGCTGGGTGAGCTGGTGGACCTGGCCGTCCGGCTGGACATCATCCAGAAGTCCGGCTCCTGGTTCTCCATGGGGGAGACCCGCCTGGGCCAGGGCAAGGACGCGGTGAAAAAGTACCTCCAGGACAATCCCGAGCTGGCCGACCAGATCGAGGCGGAGATCCGGGCCAACTCCTTCAAGCTCATGAGCCGCCAGTCCCAGATCGCCGCCAGGGCCGCCGGGCGGGCGGTGGATGTGTCTGCGGAGGACTTTGAGGGCTAACGTCTCCCTTTGAAAAGGCCGCCGGAACGGCGGCAGCCTTTTCAAAGGAGAAAGTTGCGGCCCGCTGCAGCGCACCCGGCGGCATCGCCGCCGGGCACGTTTGCGGGCCGAAATGTGTTTTTTGCCACGCGCATGTCGCGGCAAAAAACAGATTACAATTTATTTTGCGGCGTGCGCGCCGCAAAACTCTGCGAGGCTTTTGCGCACCTGAGGGTGCAAAATTCTACGAAGCGTTTGAGGGAGGGCTTCTGTGAAGATCGAGAAATTGGAGCCCTCCCAGCACAGGCAGGGCCGCTGGCTGGTGTGGCTGGAGGACGGCTCCCTGGTCCGGGTGGGGGAGGGGGAGGTCGTGTCCCTGTCCCTGTACACTGGCAAGGAGCTCACCGAAGCAGAGGGAGAGGCATTGGCCGCTGCCGCCCGGCAGAACCAGATGGACCGGCGGGCGGTGGCCCTGCTTACCGCCCGGCCCATGTCCCGCAGGGAGCTGGTGGACAAGCTGTCCGCCCCCACCCGCCGCCGAAAGCCCGGCCGGGAGGACGAAGCCTGTTCTGACCCTGAACAGTTAGAGCGAGAACGGGAGGCCCTGCGCCAAGCGGCAGAGAAGACGGCGGACCGGCTGGAGGGACTGGGCCTGCTCAATGACGAGGAATACGCCAAAACCGTGGCCCGACACTACGCCGCCAAGGGCTATGGCCGGCGGAAAATCCAAGATGAGCTCTACCGCCGGGGTGTGCCCCGGGAATTCTGGGCGGACGCCTTGGTCCAGAGTGAGAGCCAGGCGGGGCAACTGGACGAGTTGGTGTCCAAGCGGATGCGGGGGGAGGAGCCCACCCGGGAAAACCTGAAGCGGACCTCGGACTATCTGGCCCGTCGGGGCTTCTCCTGGGAGGAGATCTCGGCTGCCTTAGAACGCTATCGCGGGGAACCGGGGGAGTAGAGGTTATGGAAACCAGAGACGTGCTGCTCACCCGCCGCGGTGTGCGCCAATATAAGAGCGATCCCATTCCGGAGGAAGACCTGGCGGAGATCCTGGAAGCGGCCTGGCACGCGTCCTACCAGCGCATGGGCTCCGGAGGGGAGCTGCGGGCCCGCTTTGCCCCGGACAAGGGGGAGTGCGTGGCCGCCATCACCCTGGGCTATCCGGATGAAACGCCCAGGATACCGCCCCGCAGGGAGGGACGCTGGGCCATTCTCTGAGGGCTAAGTAAGCGCCTGGATGAGCTGAAGGGCGAACCGCAGCCCCGCCCGAAAGTGGCCCTGGACCTCCCACTGGGTGAGGTCCAGTCCCAGGAGGGTGTATTCCTCCAGAAATTCCGGGCCCAGGGCCTGGGCGATCTGGCGGTCCATCTCCGTCTGGCGGGCGGCCTGGGCGCGGTAGGCCCGGTCGTCCGGCGGGGAGAGCCTTTCCGTGCAGTAGAAGTCCAGGTCCTCGAGAAAGCTTGACATGATGAGCACCACCCATAATGAATTTAACTTAAACTTAATATATCAAGTTTAAGTTAAAAAGTCAAGGGGGAATCCCATTGTTTGACCGGGAAAAATTTGGCCTGCGGCTGCTGATTCTGCGGAAACAGCGAAAGCTGTCTCAGGGAAGCATCGCGGAGTTGCTGGGGGTCAGCAGCGCCCAGGTCAGCGATATGGAGAACGGGAAAAGGGGAACCACCCTTGACAAACTGGTGGCCCTGTGCGAATATTATCACGTTTCCGCCGACTACCTGCTGGGCATCACCGATGACCCCGCCTGGCGGGGACCGGAGGAGGAAGGTTGAATTGAAGGCTTATTCCGTGGCCTTTGTCTCTTTGGGGTGCGCCAAGAACCTGGTGAACACCGAGCAGATGATGGCCCTGTGCCGGGACGCCGGCTTTGCTGTCACCGGCGACCCGGAGGGGGCGGACGTGGCGGTGCTCAACACCTGCGGCTTCATCGAGTCGGCCAAGAGCGAGGCCATCGACCATATCATTGAGCTGGGGGAGCTGAAGCAGGCGGGCAAGCTGAAGAAGCTGCTGGTGACCGGCTGCTTCTCCCAGCGGTATCCGGAGGACATCCGCGCCGAGCTGCCCGAGGTGGACGGCATGCTGGGCACCGGCAGCTATACCGACGTGGTTACTGCAGTCAACCAGCTCATGGCTGGGGGGCGGCCGGAGTTTTTTGGGGACATTCAGCACACCTATGAGGATGGTGCCCGGATGGTGACCACGCCCCCCTATACCGCCTATCTGAAGATCGCCGAAGGGTGCAGCAACGGCTGCGCCTTCTGTGTCATCCCCAAGCTCCGGGGACGGTACCGCAGCCGCTCCATGGCCTCCCTGCTGGCGGAGGCGGAGGGGCTGGCCAACCGCGGGCTGAAGGAGCTCATCGTCATCGCCCAGGACATCACCCGGTACGGCTGGGACTTGAAGGACGGCACCACCCTGGCCAAGCTGCTCACCGAGCTGTGCAAGCTGCCCTTCCACTGGATCCGCCTGCACTACCTGTATCCCGAGGCGGTGACCGACGAGCTTATCGACGTGATCGCCCGGGAAAAGAAGATCGTCCACTACCTGGACATCCCCATTCAGCACGCCAACGACGGCATCCTAAAGGCCATGCGACGCCGGAACACCAAGGCGGAGATCGAAGCGCTCTTTGCCAAGCTGCGCTCCGCCATGCCCGACGTGGTCATCCGCACCTCTCTGATCTGCGGCCTGCCCGGAGAGGGGGAGGCGGAGTTTGAGGAATTGTGTGAGTTTTTGAAGGAGCAGAGGCTCCAGCGGGTGGGGGTGTTCCAGTTCTCTCCGGAGGAGGGAACCCTGGCTGCCGCCATGGATCATCAGGTGGAGCCGGAGGTGGCCGCCCGCCGGGTGGAGCTGGTGGCCGACCTCCAGTCCCGGATCATGGACGAGTACAACGAGGGGCGGCTGGGCACCTGTATGGAGGTACTCTGCGAGGGCTTTGACCCCAGCGAGGGCTGCTATGTGGGCCGCACCTACGCCGACTCGGTGGACATCGACGGCCGGGTGCTGTTTACCGCCGCCGGCCTGGTGCCTGCCGGGGAGTTCGTGTGGGTGCGCCTCACCGGCGTGTCCGATGGCGATTTGACCGGGGAAATGGAGGACTGAACTGCCGGGAGGGCGGATATGGAAGAACATGCAATGCTGTATCACGGCTCGCCGGTGTCCGGGCTGAGGGAGCTTCAGCCCAGCGTCACGAAGTATTTCGGAAAACCCCGGCAGGTGTGCCTTACCGCCAGCCTGCCTATGGCCCTGATGTACGGGGCAAAGCACTTTGAGTATACTTACGGTTACACCAAGGATCGACAGATCTACTATGAGGAGTACTTTCCCAACGCCCTAGAGGAGATCTACGGAGGCAAATCTGCCAGCCTGTACCGTTGTTTGCTCCGTGGGGATATGGAGACCACCCCCATCCCCAATGAGTTTGTCACTCTCAACCCGGTGCCGGTGTCAGAGGAGATTCCGGTGCCCGATGTATACCAGGCCCTGCTGGAGCAGGAGCGGCTGGGGGCGCTGAAAATTGTGCGCTACCAGGATATGACGGAGAAAAGGCTGACCTGGGTGTGTGAGGCGGAAGCCCAAACCATTCTGGAATACAACCTGCTCCATGAGGACAACCCTTTTGCCCGATATCTGCGGGAGAAATACCCGGACAGCTGGGCCCTGGCCCAGGAGCGGGAACAGGGGCGTGAGGCGGGACGATGACAGAACGGGAGCGAAAGGCATTGGACTTCTTGCGGGAGCAGCTGGGCGGGTGCCGGTATTTTCAGGAACATCCTGCGGAGGGGGCCTATCGGCTGGAGCACTCCCTCCGGGTAGCCCGGATCGGGGCGGAGATCGCCCGGGCCGAGGGACTGGATGAGGAGCACATGACCATTGCCTGCCTGCTCCATGATGTGGGATACGGAATGGATTTTCCAAAGGACTACGACTGGAACGATCACGGCCGAGACGGTGCCCGCATCGCCCGGCCCTTCCTGGCCGCGCTGGGGTTGGACGGCCAGGCGGTGGAGGACATCTGCTACGCCATCGCCATCCATGTGGACGACCGGGCGGACTTCGCGGGCTGCCGCACGCCCTTCACGGAGACGGTGGGGGACGCGGACAACATCGACCGCTTTGACGTATTCCGCATCTATGACACCCTGCGCTTCAAAAACTTTTACGATCTGCCGCTGGCGGAGCGGCTGGACTGGCTGGGCGGACTGCTGCCCCGGCTGGAGGAGCTGGCGCGGATGGAACTGGCCACTCCCACAGCCACCGTCCTCTGGCGGGACAAGGTGGCGTTTCAGAGCAGGTTCTTTGAGCGGCTATTGGCGCAGATGAGGGCCGGTCGCCTGCCAGAAGAAATGGAGGAACAGTAAATGAACACAGCCAATAAGCTGACTATGCTTCGGGTGGCCATGATCCCGGTGTATCTGGTGGTGCTGTACTGGGGGTTCCCCGGCTCCACTTATGTGGCTCTGGCCATCTTTATCCTGGCCAGCCTGACGGATTTTGTGGACGGCTACATCGCCCGGCACTATAACCAGACCACCGACTTCGGCAAGTTCATGGACCCCCTGGCGGACAAGATCCTGGTGCTGGCCTCCATGATCTGGTTCTGCTCGGTGGGCAGTCTGCCCGCCTGGGTGCTGGTCATCGTGGTGGCTCGGGAGTTTGCAGTGTCCGGCCTGCGCCTGGTGGCGGTGGACAACGGGCGGGTGATTGCCGCGGCCTGGTCGGGCAAGGTCAAAACCTTCTCCACCATGGTGTGCCTGTGCCTGATGCACCTGCCCATTCCCCAGCCGTTGGTGTGGGTGTGCGTGGCTGTCATCGCGGTCACCACCCTGTATTCCGGGGTGGAGTACTTCGTGAAGAATCGGGATGTGCTCAACTGGAACAAATGAATCGGAATATGCAAAACATCCCCCATCGGCCACTGGCCGATGGGGGATGTTTTGCATGGAAGGGGGGATTTTTATTCCACAGTGATCTCCCGGGTGGTGGGGATGATGCACACATAGCTCTTGCCTGCTCCCAGGGACAGGGGCTGGCCGTCCTGGGTGAAGTAGCGCAGCTGGTCCTGGGCTCCGCCCTTGGACCAGGTGATGGGGATGAGCTGACCGCCGCAGGCGTACCACCCCTCTCCCTCGGACAGGTCCACGCTCAGCCGTCCGTCATTGTCCACCACAGTGCAGGTGGTCTGGAGGATCAGCAGGTTGGTGACCCCCACCTGGGAGTTGTCGTTGCCGTCGAGGTAAGGTTCCCCATACTCCTCAGCTAGGTACAGGCCGGAGTCGCTGTCATAGCGGAACACCCCGGTCTTGTAGCTGGAGAAGGGGACGGTAACCACGCTGGCGTTCTCTCCTCCGGCGGGGGTGCCGTCGGCCAGGAAGGTCATCTCGTAGGTATACCCCTCTCGGTGAGCCCCCAAAACACCGTCCTCTGCCAGGATGGTGGAGATGGCCTCCCCTGAGGTGAGCAGGGAATGCTCGTAGGCGTAGTAGTGCCCTTCGATCCGCTCCCGGTCCCGCCAGAACATGCCGTTGTCGGCATAGGAATAGACACCGTTTACCCCGTCCACGGTGACCGCACCCTGGCTCTGCTTGGCGGAGTAGAACTCGGGGCTGCCTCCAGCGTGGATATACACCGCATCGTGGCCCTGGGCCAGCTGCCAGTAGTACAGCCGGGCGGAGCGCACCGCGCCGATGAGACCTACCTGGGAGGGGTCCTGATATACCGCCAGCATCCGGGTGATCCCTCCTTCTGCCAGTACCTCGTAAATAATGTCCGCCTGGCCGTTGCCCTGCTGGGGCAGAGCCTGCTGCAGGTTGTTGAGCATGACGGCCACCGGCTTGATGCCAGACAGGTCGGTCTCGCAGGGCAGGCCGGTGAGGGGGTTGGTGAAGGTGGGGGTGGGCTCAGGCGTGGGAGTGGGCTGAACGGTGACTTGGGGGGAACCTGAGGGCTCCGGTGTGGGCAGCGGTCCGTCCCCGGCTGCGTGGCAGCCGGCCAGGAGCAGCAGGATTAACAGGATAGTCAGAAGGGCAGTGACGCGTCTCATGGCAATCGCCTCCTCAGTGGTTGACACCAGTATACCAAGTTTGTCGAGGAGTGTAAACCTGGGTCGAAGAAATTTCGGGATTGCAATCCAAAGCCGGGTTGGATATAATCATATGCTGAACATGGAACTTCGGGTCAGGACTCCGGAATGCGGCGAGGGGGAAAAGTGCATGGAGAACATCCACCGGGTAGCGGCGGTCCACGATCTATCCTGCTTTGGGCGGTGCTCCCTGGCGGTAATCCTGCCGGTGCTGTCCGCCATGGGCGTTCAGGCCTGTCCTTTGCCCACGGCAGTGCTCTCCACCCACACTGGAGGATTCGGCCCTGTGGCGCGTACGGAGCTGGCCGGGCAGCTGCGGGGGACGTTAGAGCACTGGGAGGGACTGGGGCTGGCCTTTGACGGGGTGTACACCGGCTACCTCTCCTCCCCAGAGCAGGCCCGGCTGGCCCTGGAGGCGGTGGAGCGGCTGAAGAAGCCGGGCGGGCTGGCCCTGGTGGATCCGGTGCTGGGGGATAATGGGCGGCTGTACCGCTCCGTCACCCCGGAGCTGGTGGCCGCCATGAGGGAGCTGTGCCGGAGGGTCGATATAATTACCCCCAACCTGACCGAGGCGGCGGCATTGCTGGAGTGTGAACTGGAGGGACTGCCGGAGGATGGACGGGAGCTGGCCCGCCTGCTGTCCGCAGGGGGGATGCGCAGCGTGGTGGTCACCGGGGTGTCCCCGAAGCCCGGGACCGTTGGGGCGGCCTGGTATGACCGGAGGAACGGCCGGGCGGGCTGCTGGGCCGGAGAGAAGATCCCAGGAGAGTACCCGGGCACCGGCGACCTGTTTTCCTCGGTGTTGACCGGCAGCCTGATCTGCGGAGATAGCCTGGAATCCGGCGCAGTCCGGGCGGCGGACTTTGTCCGGCGGTGCGCGGCCCACACCCGGGACCTGGGCGCCCCAGCCCGGGAGGGCGTGGCCTTCGAACCCCTGCTGGGGCGGCTGATTCCCTGAGGGCGGGCCCGTTCCTTTCCTATGCAGGAGGGGGACGGGCTATGACCGATCTGGGACTTGCGAGGATAAGATGCGGTGGCTTGACTTCAACCGGGACGGAGAGATTTGTCCCGCCGAGATTGATGGATAGGAGCGCGTAATCATGGATGAAACGGTACCCTTATTCCAACAGGTGTTGGGACCGCTGGGGCTGGATGTGGTTCCGGCGGAGGAGCATACCTTCGAAGAACTGGTAGAGGCCTACCGCCTTCGGCTGAGGCCGGAAGGAGAGGGGCCTGTGCACATCAACTGCATGATCACCATGGCCGAGTGCCGGGCCGCCATGCTGGCAGCGTCGGAGAGCGGACTGCCCGCCCCCTGGGTGTCCTGGGCCTGTGATGAGGACGGGGAGTCGGTGACGAGAGTGCACATGCTGGCTGCCCTGTTCGTGGCGGAGGGCATGGGGGCGGCGGCCTTCGGCCTGAACTGCCGGCCAAAGCTGGCGAGAGGCCTGCTGGCGCAGCTTGCGGGTTACGCCCGGATTCCGCTGTTTTTCTGCTGGGATGGGGAGACTGTCTTGTATCCCTATGCGCCTGGCCCTCAGGACCCGGATGTGATTCCCTGCGCCAATAGTACCGCCCCCTGCTTCCTCACCCGGACCATCGACGTGGGGGAGGAGCTGGAGTGCGGGCCAGACCTGCTGGAGGACATCATCCAGGCAGAGGACGACCCGGTGGGGGCGGTGAAGATCGCCATTCTGGACCGGGATGACGTGGACATCTTCGCCCAGCACCAGTATGCCGTGCGCAAGGCCCTGTGCCTGTGGTCCGATGTGCCCGAGCTGCTGGAGGCGGCCCTGCGGGTGTACCAGGGCCGGGCGTTTTACGACGGAACCGGCGAGCTGGAGCCGGAAGAACTGGACCGGCTGAGCCGGAAGTATGGCCTGATCGTGCTCTGAAAGAAAAATCAAAGTTTTTAGCGGAAAGTATTTGACTGTCAAGTCTCTTGATGCCTTATCCTGACAGGAAAGAGAGCCCCCGGTGGGCGGGGAAAGGAGACTTTGCCATGACCATTAAGGAACTGGAACAGCGTACCGGGATGCCCCGGGCCAACATCCGGTATTATGAAGAAGAGGGGCTGCTGACCCCCAAGCGGCTGGGCAACGGCTACCGGGACTACTCGGAAGAGGATGCGCGCACGTTGGAAAAGATCAAGCTGCTGCGCTCCCTCCAGCTGGACATCGGCACCATCCGGCTGCTCCAGCAGGGAAAGCTCACCCTGAAGCAGGCCATGTTCAACCAGCTCACCCGGAAGGTGGAGCGGGAGGGCTATCGCGGGCAGGGGGAGTTTCTGGAGGCCGTGGGAGAGAACCCGCGGTTCCGCCGCACGGTGACCCTGACCTTAGACAGGAGTGAAACACAGTGATATTATCCATTGACGAAGTGAACGACATTTTGGACCAGGCGGTGGAGGCCTACCCGGAGGAGCTCTTCCAGGAGCTCAACGGGGGCATCCTGCTGCTGGAGGACGCGATGCCCGACCCGGAGGCCGGGGAGGATATCTACATCATGGGGGAGTACTGCTGGGACGAGATGGGGCGGTACATCAACCTGTACTACGGCTCCTTTGCCGCAGTGCTCTCCGACGAGTCCCGCCAGGTGTGGGAGGAGGAGCTGCGCTTCACCTTGCGCCACGAGCTGACCCACCATGTAGAGGGGCTGGCGGGGGAGCGCAGCCTGGAGCACAAGGACTCCGCGCAGCTGGAGGCCTTCCGCCGGGGGGAGGACTGGCCCCAGGAAGGGGAGGAATAGCCCTTGCGGAACGGGTCGGGAAATGGTATAATATCTCCCGAATTTCAGGAAGGAGATCATCGCAATGCAGACCATTTCTTATCAGCCCAAGGGCGTTTGCTCCCGCCACATGGAGATCGATGTGGACAACGGCGTCATCCAGGCCGTGCGGATTGAGGGAGGATGCAGCGGCAACCTCCAGGGAATCGCGTCCCTGCTGGTGGGCATGACCCCGGAGGAGGCGGCGCGCCGTATGGAGGGCATCCACTGCGGAGCCAAAGCCACCTCCTGCCCCGACCAGCTGGCCCAAGCTTTGAAGAGCGGCCAATAATCAGCCTGACACAGCAAACGCCCACCGGTGAAAACCGGTGGGCGTTTGACATTGCATTACAGGTGTTTGACGTACCGCAGATCCACGCAGACGGCGTCCGGGGGGAAGGGAATATCCGCGTGGGTGCCGTCCCAGGCAAAGCCGTGGCGGGCGTAGAAGCGCCTGGCCTTTTCGTTCTCCCGGAGGACAAAGACAAAGGCGTTTTGGTGGCCGGCCGCCTTCAGGCGGTTCACTGCCTCCTCGAAGAGGAGCCCGCCGTAGCCCTTCCCCCGCTCCGCCGGGTGGGTGTAGAAGGAGATGATCTCCCCCCAGCCCTGGTAGGCGTCGTTGGGAAAGGAGGAGGGCTGTCCGGCGTTGAGGTTTTTCGTCCGGGCGGGGCCGTAGTTGACGCAGGCCACCGGGGTGCTGTCCCGGTACAGGAGCAGGCCGCGGCAGCGCCCGGTTTGGTAATCTTCCCGGAACTGGTTCACCCAGCGCGTATCGGTGATCTCCCGGGCCATGTACTCGTCGGGCACATAGCCCACATAGGTGTCCCGCCA
>ULUX01019615.1_pt1 | contig 17255 bp, 16 predicted proteins | sample 1958961 | NCBI WGS metagenome assembly ULUX01 (sample SAMEA4835773, study PRJEB28245) | human gut metagenome | biome: gut microbiome; material: fecal sample | place: Denmark | collected 2008 | reverse complement strand
GATATTTTGAATAATAACCCTTTCTCCTGCTGCTGCAGCCATAATTAAGAATGTACCTGCTTCAATACGATCAGGAATGATTTCATGAGTACATCCTTTAAGATGTTCTACTCCTTCAATCGTAATTGTATCAGTACCAGCACCTCTAATTTTAGCTCCCATTTTTGTAAGTAAGTTTACAACATCAATGATTTCTGGTTCTTTTGCTGCATTTTCAATAACTGTTTTACCTTCAGCTTTTACTGCCGCTAATAAGATATTGATTGTTGCTCCAACCGAAGCAAAATCTAAATATATTTTTGCACCTACTAAACGATCTGCTGTAATCACATGCGCACCATCAACAAATTCAACCTTTGCTCCTAATGCTTCAAATCCTTTAATATGTAAATCTATTGGACGAGGTCCTAAAAAGCAACCACCTGGCGCTTTCATCACAACTTTTTTGCATTTTCCAAGTAATGCTCCCATTAAATAATAAGATGCTCTTAATTTATCCACAGCATCAGATACTAATGGAACATTTTCCATACGAGAGGGATCAACAATTAAACTATCATGACTTCTTAATACTGTACAATTAAGTTCTTCTAATAAAACTGCTAAAGCATCGACATCACTAATTTCTGGTACACCATAAATTGTTACAGGACTATCCGCTAAAATAATTGCTGGAATAAGTGCTACAGTGGCATTTTTTGCACCCGAGATTTCTACTGTACCATTTAATTTATGTCCGCCTTCAATAGCAATAATTTCTCTCATGACTTTACCCCTTTTCTTCTATCTATATTCCCTAATACTATATTATAAATTCATTAAAAAAACAACTTAATAAAGAGATTTCACATAAACAAAAAAAGCCCGAAGGCTTTTTTTAATTGATTAAGCTTTACCGATACAACCGAATACTTCCATTCTATCTTTAACACATTGTTTAATAGCTTCTGCACCTGGTGCTAATAATTTACGAGGATCATATCCTTTTCCTTCTAAATCTTTTCCAGCTTCAATGTATTTACGTGTAGCTTCTTGGAAATATAATTGACATTCAGTGTTTACGTTTACTTTAGATACTCCTAAAGTGATTGCTTTTTTAATCATTTCATCAGGAATTCCTGAACCACCATGTAATACTAATGGTAATTTTCCAGTTTCAGCTTGGATTGCATCTAATGCATCAAAGTCTAAACCTTCCCAGTTTGCTGGGTATTTACCATGGATATTTCCGATACCTGCAGCTAAGAAATCTACTCCTAAGTCTGCGATTGATCTACATTCTTTTGGATCTGCTACTTCACCTTTACCGATGACACCATCTTCTTCTCCACCGATTGATCCAACTTCTGCTTCTACTGAAACACCTTTTGAATGACATAATTCAACGATTTCTTTTGTTTTTTCGATGTTTTCTTCGATTCCATAATGAGAACCATCAAACATAATTGAAGAGAAACCTGCATCTAAAGCAGCTTTAGCTCCTTCGTATGAACCATGATCTAAGTGTAAAGCTACTGGTACAGTGATATTTAATGCTTCTACCATTGCTTTAACCATTGCTGCAACTGTTGTATATCCAGTCATATATTTAGCAGCACCTTCTGAAACACCTAAGATTACTGGTGCTTTTAATTCTTCTGCAGTTAATAATACTGATTTAGTCCATTCTAAGTTGTTGATATTGAATTGACCTACTGCATAATGTCCTTCTTTAGCTTTCTTTAACATTTCTGTTGCTGATACTAATCCCATAACAAATCTCCTTTTCTTTTTTTCGGTTATATAATACTATCTTTTATTTAGAATTTCCATAGTTTTTATCATAAAAACCTTATTTTCCAAAAGCTTTTAACAATCTTTGACATGCATCTTCTAAAACACTACGAGGAATTGCAAGATTAAATCTTTCAAAACCTTCTCCACCCGTTCCAAAGATATATCCTTCATCTAACCATAAACCGGCTTTTTCTAACATTGTTTTTTCTAATTCATCTTTATTTAAACCACATTCTCTAAAATCAACCCATCCTAAATATAAACCTTCAGGTTTAACTAAATGAATATGAGGTAAGTTTTCTTTTAAGAATTCATCGAAATAAGTAAAGTTATCATAAACATATTCCAACATTTCATCTAACCATAATTCACATTCATTATAGGCTGTCATACAAGCAATAATTCCTAAGAAGTTTGGTTCATTAACCCCATAACGATTCATTGTTTCTTGATAAGTTTTTCTTAATTTTTCATCCGCAATAATAATATTAGATGTTTGTAGTCCTGCTAAGTTAAATGTTTTTGATGGTGCCGTTAAAACAACAGAGAATTCTTTATAACTTTCATCCACATTATAGAAAGGAATATGTACATGATCCCCATAAACAAAATCTTCATGAATTTCATCAACAATGACTAAAACATGATGTTTCTTACAAATTTCACCAATTTGTTTCAATTCATCTTCTTTCCATACTTTTCCAATTGGATTATACGGATTACATAAAATAAACATTTTAACATCATTTTCTACAATCGCTTTTTCAAAAGCTACATAATCCATTTCATAAGAACCCTCTTTATAAACCATTTCATTTTCAATAATTCTACGATGATTTAATTCAATTGAAAAATCAAACGGATAATAAACAGGTTTATTAATAATGATGGCATCATTTTCCTTTGTATAAGCATTCACACATAATTTAATTGCTGTTACCACACCTGGTGTTGGTACAATCCATTCTTTCTTGATATCAAAGTCATGTCTTCTTTTCATCCAAGAAATAACCGCATCAAAATATTCATCTGGCGCAAATGAATAACCATAAACACCTTGTTTTATTCTTTTAACTAAAGCATTTTCAATTTCCTTTGGTGATTTAAAATCCATATCCGCAACCCACATAGGTAACACATCTTTAGGTTTATTATGTGCTTCAATCGTATCCCATTTAGCACAATTTGTTCCTTTTCTATCTACAACTTCATCAAAATCAAACATACTTTTCTCTCCTATAACACTTCATTATCTTTAAATTCATCTTTTGAAAAATGCATTAAAGTCATTCCTAAAGCCATAGAAAGATTCAATGAATCTATATAATGACTATGAGGAATAAAAATAGATTTTCCATAATCTAAATACTCATCCGGCAAACCACTACTTTCATTACCAAAAACAAGAGAATGATACCCTTTTTTTGATTCAACCTTATGAATATTCGTTGCCCCTTTTAACATCAAGGTATAAATATCATGACTTGGAAATTTTTTTAAATAATCTTCAAAACTATCAAAATACTCAATATTTAAATGAAACATTGCTCCCATTGAAGCTCTTAAAACACGAGGATCAAAAACATCGACACCTGGTCTAATAATCGCTAAATTATAATAATTGAATCCTAACATTGTTCTCATAATTGTTCCCATATTTCCCATATCTCCAGGATTTACTAAAACAACATGATTTCCTTCTTGTAAAGTCATTTCATATTTTTTAATGATTGCTATCGCAAAACAATTATCTTTTTTTGATAATTTTTGAATTGTATTATCACTTTCAATTAATTCAATATGTTTTTCTCTACAAATTTCATCAATGATAGGAATTCCTTTATTCTTATAAGAATTACTTTTTATATATACTCTTAAAACAAGATCAGGTCGATTTTTTAATAACTCAATCGTTTCAAAAACTCCTAAAGTATACGTATAATCAAAATCCTTCTTATATGCTTTAATCTTCATCTAATAAACCTTCTACTCTCTTTGTTTCTTCCTCTACGCTTTCTTTTAAAGAAAGAAAATGTTTTTCTTCAAAATTGGCTCCTTGATGAATCAAATCAATCAATTCATCATACTTACGACAAGCTAATTTCAATTGTGAATATTTGATTGTCACATCTAATTCATTTCCAGCATCAGCCGTAATTTTATTTACTTCACGATATACTTCTTTAAACTTAGCATCTAAGTCTACTTTTTGTTTCTTTCTAAAAAACATCAAGCATCCCTCCCTTGCCCTTAATAGTAACACAATTTCATCTTAAATTCAGTTAATTTTTAGATTGTCTTTTGTTATAATACATTCGAGGTGATACTATGAAATTATTAGCTTGTCCCAAATGTCATCAACAACTTCATTTAGAAAACAAAACACTAAAATGTGAAAACAATCATTGTTATGACATTTCTAAAAGAGGATATATCAATTTATTATTAAATCCTGATAAAGCTACCAATAATCCAGGAGATAGTAAAGAATCTCTTGTCGCAAGAAAAGCATACTTAAATAAAGGTTATTATGATCCTATCTTAAATCAAGTGATTACGTGTATTGATGAATTCAAACATCAAGATGATTTAAGTATTTTAGATTTAGGATGTGGGGAAGGATATTATACTCAAGGTTTAAAAAAACATTTTGAAAACAGTGATATCTATGGTTTAGATATTTCCAAGATTGCGATCGATATGGCAACCCGTTATCGTAAAGATATTACTTGGCTTGTTGGAAATTCTAAAAATATTCCTATCTTAGATCATAGTTTAGATTTTATCTGTGCTTTATTTACCGTGGTCAATCAAGATGAATTAAAAAGAGCACTTAAAGAAGATGGTTATATTATTCATGTTACTGCTAATAATCAACATTTAATTGAAATTAAAGAATTGATTTATGATGAAATCAAAGTAAAAAGTGATAAGTATATTCGTTTAGATTTTAATCAAGTAAAGAGTTATGATTTTAAAGAAAAGGTTCATATTTCTAATCGTGAAGATGCTTTAAATCTTTTAATGATGACACCACACTATTATCATATAAAAAAAGAAAAACGTAGCGTTTTAGATACTTTACAAGGTTTAGATATCACAATTGATATCAAAGTAACAGTTTATGCATTATCATAAAGAAAAGAATCATTTAGTAATAGAAATTGATGAAAGAATTCAAGGAATAACACTTCTTGAGTTCTTTCATTATCTACATCTTTCTAAAAAAACAATTCACTTACTTCGTCAAAATAAAGACTATACTTTAAATAATTCCTATGTTGATTATCATACTGTTTTAAAGAAAAAAGATATTTTATCCATCAAAGCCTATGAACAAGGCAGAGATTTTATCGAAGAAGAAAGCTCCTTAGAAATCATCTATGAAGATGACTTGCTTTGTGTCGTCAATAAACCAAGCAACCTCATTATTCATCCTGATGATAAAAGTAAAAAAAATACTCTTTGTAATTATGTGAGTTATTATTACCAACAAAGCCATCAAGATTTACCGATTCGTTATCTTCATCGTTTAGATAGAGATACAACCGGTCTTGTGATGTTTTGTAAATGTGCACTTTTACAACCTTACTTTGATGCTTTAATTGCTTCTAAAGAAATCAAGAAAACCTATCTTGCCATCATTCAAGGACATTTACCTAAAAGAGAAATGACTATTGATTTACCTATTGGTCAAGATCGTCATAGCAAAAATAAAATGTGTATTTCTAAAACCGGCAAAGAGGCCATCACACATTTTAAAGAAGTCAAAACGAAAGGTAATTACACACTCGTAAAATGTCAAATTGAAACTGGTCGAAAGCATCAAATAAGAGTTCATTTAAATCATTTACATCATCCTATTATAGGAGATACTCTTTATGGAAAAACTTCTTCTATGATTAAAAGAATGGCTTTACATGCTTATTGTTTAGAGTTTATTCATCCATTAACTTATCAAACAATAAAAATTGAATGTCCTCTTCCATTCGATATGGAAAAAATCTTTAAATAAAAAAGAACAATGTAATGATAAGACATTGTTCTTTATATTTTACTATTATGCATTATTTTTTCTCTTTATTTTTTTATTCTTTTTTTCTTTTCTTTTTGCTGGTTTTTCATCTTCACCCACAACTCTTGTCTTAGCAAGATAATCATGGATACTTCTTTGAGAAGCTGACCCTAAAACAAAAACTCCTGAAATCATTGTAATAACCATACCAATCATTTTTAAGTAATAGTCAAAATAGAAACCTGTTGCTAGTGTAAGCATTTGTCTTAAATAATTAGTAACAACAATAGCCGAACCTTCTAATAAGAATAATCCAACCCCTTGTCTAATAATCAAAGTTTTTAAACTCACATCACTATAATCATCATTATTTACAATCTTTATTTTTAACCAATGTTTTGCGAGTGTTTGTCCTGGATATTTCTTATAAGGAATATAAATATAATAAACAAAAGCCACAACAATACATAATATACCTGCAAGATAGGACCAATACGTTGGAAAACCTAAGCTAGGAAAAACATAAAGATCACTAAACATATCTGATCTACCAGTAATTCCACCATAAAATAGGACAGCAGGAAAACCACTAATAATCCCACCAACTGCCCAATCAATAGCATAAGCTATGACACGTTTACTTACTGGAACTTTTACAGGATTTCTATCTAGCCATTTTGTATGTTTAGCCCACAGTAATTGAATTTTAATTAATAAATAATGCATAATAAATACCTCCTATTTTGAATATAATGCATCCATTGCTATTTTAAATCTTCGCAATCCTTCTTTTAATTTAGATTGTGGACACCCTATATTCATTCTTAAATATTTTGGGCCACCATAAATTTCACCTTTCATAATCCCAATTCCACCAACATTCACTAAAGCATCTTGTATTTCTTCAGCAGTATACGGAACATCTCTTGCATCAATCCAAGCTAAATAAGTTCCATCTGGTGTTTTAAATTTAAAATCAGGCAACTCTTCTTTTATAAATTCTTCTACAATTTTCATGTTTTCTTTAATATAATCATTAAGTTGATCAATATAATCATCACATTGTGTATAACCTATCATTGTCGCATACATACCAAAAATACTTACAGAATTTAAGAAATCTTTTCTTCTTGTGTGCATCAAGAATTTTTCTCTAACTTCATCATTTGGTATCATTAAATATGAACCAATTAATCCTGGTGTATTAAATGTTTTACTAGATGAAGCTGCTGTATAAAGTTCATCATATTCATGAATATAAGATAATAAAGGAATATGTTTTCTATCTCTTAATTGAATATCCATATGAATTTCATCAGAAATAATTTTTACTTGATATTTTTTACATATCTTTACTATTTGATCCATTTCTTCTTTTGTCCAAATTCTTCCTGTTGGATTATGTGGAGAACAAAGTAATAATAATTGACATTCTTGTATTTGTTTTTCAAAAAGATCGAAATCTATTTCAAATGTCCCATCTTTTGATATTAAACGATGAGCTACTAATTGTCTATCATTATCTTGAATAACTGTATAAAATGAATCATACATAGGTTCAAATGTTAATACTTTATCATGAGGTTGACTTAATAAACGAATCAATAAGGAAACTGAATACATCACAGTAGGACTATATAAGATCCAATCTTCTTCAATATGTGTATGATGTCTTCTTTCAAAATATCCTGTAATAGATGATTTAAAATCATGATGATTCCATCTTGTATATCCATAAATTTGATGATGTGCCACCTCAAAGATTTTTTCAGTAATAGGTTTAGGAATAATAAAATCTGTATCAGATATTGAAAATGGTATTAAATCCTTTTTATTAAAACGATCTTGTATATAATCCCATTGCGTACAATAAGTACCTAAACGATTATGAACCTCATTAAAATCATACTTCATTTATTTTTCCTCCAAAATAATATAATCCTTTGTTGTTTTATTTAATGGTACACCTACACCATCAATAATAACAACATCATCTTCAATACGAACACCACCAACACCAGGAACATAAACACCTGGTTCACAAGACATCATCATATGTTCCTGTAAAACTGTTTCACTCTTTGAATTTAAAGTTGGTCCTTCACCATCTTCACCAATTCCTAATCCATGTCCTAAACCATGATTAAAATATTCACCATAACCAGCAGCCTCTATCACATCTCTAGCTGCTTTATCAACATCTTTTCCCTTAACTCCTGCTTTAATAGCACCAAGACCAGCGAGTTGTGCTTTTAAAACAACATCATAGATTTCTTTGATTTTTGGATCAGGTTCTCCAATAAAACACATACGTGTCATATCTGATTGATAATTTTGATATTGAATACCAAAATCAATCATAATAGGTTCATGAGCTTTTACTTTTCTTGAAGTTGGACGACCATGTGGTAAAGCTGTTCTTTCACCTGTTGCTACTATTGTATCAAAAGACATTTGTTGTGCACCAGATGCAATTGAATAATATTGTACTAAAGCGCTAATTTCATATTCACTCATCCCTACATGAATGTGTTCAATTACTTTTTGATAGATTTCATCAGTAATTGCAATTGATTTTTTCATAGCTTCAATTTCTTCATCTTCTTTAATAATACGAAGATGAGCAATTTCTTGATCCAATAAAAGAACTTCTATCCCTAATTTTTCTATTTCTTGATATTCCTTAACTAATACTTGATACGCTTCTACCCCTAGCGTTTTACAATTTTCTTTTTTTAATATTTCTTCTACTGTCCCTAAATAATTACGTCCCGTTAAATGTGGATTATGTAATATAATTTCTAAATCATGTTCTTTTTCTTTGGCTTCTGTAATATAACGCCCATCTACAATTAAATAGCCATGTTCTTTTGTAATCAATACTTGACAACCACTACCAGTCATAGTATTCATCCATTTTTTTACTGTTTTACTTTTAATTAATAAAGCATCTATATCTTTTTCATCTAAAAATTCTTGTATTTTATTTATTCTTTTTGCCATTTTTAATCCTCCTACAAATAAAGGCAAGTCGAAACTTGCCTATTAATTAGAAGTCTAAGTCTAAATCATCTAAGATAGCTGCATCTTCTGCACTGATAGCATTAGTTTCTTCTTTATTACCATAAGTCTTTTCATATGATTTAACAAATGGATACCATATTAAAATAGATAATATTAATTGTACTGCATTAACTACTATAGACATAGTATCCATATTTGTTAAGAACCCTTCTAAGAATACACCTACATATGGTGGTGTGAAGGTTGAACATTTCATAATACCTAAATACATTGCCCATCCTCCTAATGAACCAATAATACCACCACAAATAACAAATGGAATAAAGAACATTGGATTTAATACAATTGGCGCACCAAATAGAATTGGTTCATTAATTCCAAATAATGCTGGAATAAATGATAATCTACCAACTTGTTTTAAAGCTTTATTCTTACTCATTAAGCACCAGAATACACAACCAATAGTAACACCACTACCTGTAAAGTTACCAAATGCTGATTCAGGTCCAGGAGCATAGAAGTGAGTTGCTACACCACCAGCTTGAACAGCAGCAATGTTTTCTGCTAAGAATTGAGTCGAAATTGGACTTGTAATTGGGCTTAATACTGATGGATGAATACCAAAGAAGAATATTAAAGCTTGTAACATTTTTAAGAAAGTATAAGCAATTGGATTATCCATAGATCCTACTAATGGTGCAAAGATTGCTGTAAAGATTAATGGTGGCATTGTATTTAATACATTGACACAAACAATACGTACAATTAAGAAAAATCCAATAATGATTACTGAAATAGGAATCATTTCAAAAGAACGTGATACGAAATCAGGCACTGTATCTGGCATCTTGATTGTAAAATTTTTCTTTTTACACCAACGGAATAATTCAACAGCGATAAATCCCGCAAACATTGCACAGAATAAACCTTTTGGCCCTAAATATGTTTTAGAGATTCCACCATCTTCTGTAAATTCAACAACTAACATTAAGAATGATACTAATCCCATCGTTACACATCCAGGAATATCCAACTTATAAGAGTTAGCTAATTGATATGCAATGATTACAGTTACATAAACTGACATTAAAGCCATACCTACATTATAAGGAATATAGATAATATCCAAATTCGTTAAGATCCATTGAGAAATTACATGTTTTTCTCCAATCATATTTGGAATTGCTTCTGGGATCAAACAAAAACTACCGATAATTAACAATGGTGTCATTGCAACCATTGCTTTTTTAACAGCGCTTAAATGAACTTCTTTATCCATTTTATCAGCAAGCGGTGCTAAATACTTTTTCATAAAGTTCTCAAATTTTGAGTACATCGTTTTTTCCTCCCCATAAAATTATTTTTTTAAATCTGCTTTTCTACGTGCAATTAACGCTTGTTTCATGACAGTTGCCCCATCCATTTTTCCATATGTTTCTTGATCAACAATGACATAAGGAATCTTACGAGGTTCGATGATAGGTTTTACTGCATCTAATTTATGTGCAACTTGTGGCCCTAAAACTAAAACATCACAATTGTCTGCTTCAGATTGTAGAATATCAATTGGAATAGCGATAAAATCAAAATCAGCATCATTTAATTTTGCACTGTTATGTACTGTATCTTTCATACTATTCATAAGCATTGTTGTAGAAAGTCCACCTGCACAGCATAATACAATTCTCATTATTTACCCTCCTTTGCTTCAAATACATTTATTAATTCTTCAATTAGATCTCTTGCTAATTGAGAAGTCATATAATGGTCTTGTGCATGAACCATTAATAACCCAACTTCCGGCTTATTTCCAGAGCCTGACATTTCGGCTTGAATAAGCTTTGTTTGAACAGTGTGAGCTTGTAAATCAGCTTCTTTAGCTTGTTCTAATATCTTTCTTGCTTCATCATATTCACCTGTTTTTACTTTCTTCAACGCTTCAAAAGCTAAAGATTTGCTTTGTCCAGCTGAAGAAATTAATCCTACAATAATTTGTTCCGTTTCTGTCATTTGTTTATCCTCCAATAAAATTAATAAAATTTTGATAATATTGATATGTTAAATGATCTATTAAACAATTCACTAATTGTGTTAGACTTTCCAAATCATCACTATGAACAAATGAATAAGATCCATGACAATATCTAAGTGGAATTCCTAAAACAAGTGCTAAACGTCCTCCTTTTTCTAAGTGAGCATTTCCAGCATCTGTTCCTCCTCCGCCAAACATATCGCTTTGATAAGGAATGCCATGTTCATTGGCTAATTCTTTAACATATTTAATTAATTTTTTATTTGGTGAAAGCGTCTTATCGTAATGAACAATCATTGGCCCTTTACCAATTAAACGATGATTCGTATAGTTTTTAACAAGTTCTGGATTATTTGCAACATCTAGTGCGAAAACAATATCCGGATCAATAAGATGAGTAGCAGTTTTGCCTCCTCTTACACCTACTTCTTCACTACTTGTTCCTACAAAATAAATATCATTTTCAACATTACCTTGTATTCTTTTCATTGCTTCAATCATGACATAACATCCTGTTCGATCATCCATCGCTTTACCAGCAATCACTTTATCTTGAATCTGTCTTGCTTCACTAGCAAAACAAACCATGTCACCAACATCAATTCCTAAAGCTTTTACTTCATCTGCACTATCAACTCCAATATCAACGTACATTTCTTTAACGTTACCGTTGCTATCTTTAGTCACATTTAATAAGCCTTCCACTTTTTTACCATCTTGCGTCGTAATTCTAACCATTTGCATTTCTTTGCTTTTATTTAAAACTGAACCTAAAGCTACTAAATATACAAAACCAATATCAGAAATATGTCTTACCATAAAACCTACTTCATCTATATGAGCACAAAACATGATTTTTAAAGGATTTGGTGAAGTCCCTTTTTTATGAAAAATAATACTTCCTAAACGATCACTAAAAACTTCATCACTATATTTTGCTAATTCTCGATAGAGAATCGATCTTACTTCATCTTCAACTGATGCTACACTATCAGCATTACTCAATTCTTTTAACAATTCACTATTCATTATTTCCACCTCCTATTTCTTTCATTAAACTCATCATTTCTTCAAAAGAATCAACCTTCGTTAACATTTCAACATAATTACTCTTTTGCATTAAACGATATAACTTTTTAGTTATTACTTTATATATTTCAACTTGATCTTTCTTTAAACAAATCATAAAAACTATTTTTATTTCTTTACCATTTTGTACAAATGGTTTCTTTAAAATAGCTACAGAAATCATATTTTTAAGTGCATCTGTTTCAAGTGGATGGGGTATACAAACTCCATTTGTATAAATAGTACTTACATACGATTCACGTTCAAAAATCAAATCAGTATAGCCTTTTTTACCATAACCTTTATCCTCTAATTCTTGTCCCATCATCCGAATAATATTTTCATAACTATCTGCTTCTATAAATTTAAAAAAATCTTTAGAGAAGAATGAATAATACATAGGATTATCTTGAATCAAAGTATAAGGATCATATTCTTCACATTGTAAAATTTGTTTAATCTTCATTAAATCTCTATCATCAAGTAGTTCTTTAATATAAATAATTGGTGCCTTGATTTCTTGAGATAAAGGCATGATTGTAAAAATTAAATCAGGTTGAAATGTTTTCAATTCATCTTGTTGTAAAAATGAAAATGTTTGTACCTCTGCTTGAGGAAATAATGATTCAATTTGTATCTTAATCATATAAGCACTTCCACCACCTGATGAACAAACAATTCCAATACGATTATAAGATAACAATTTACCTTGTTTTTCCTTTTCCATATGTGATGCAAAATGCATTGCTACAAAACCAATTTCATCAAATGTCACTTCAACGTTGTATTTTTCATGTAACATGCTACAAAACTGAAGTGCGATGTTCAACATCATTGGGTATGTAATATTTAGCTCATTGGCTAATGGATTTTGATATGAAATTTTATTATGTAATCTATCTATTAATAATGAAACATGTGCTAACAACATTTTCTTAAAATCTTCATCTTCAAGAAATTTCGTATCATATTTTTCATCTATTTGTTTTATAAATTCTTCAATGTCTTCTTTTAAATAATTTGTAAAAGAAGATATTGAACCTATTTTTCTTTTTATATTTTTTTGTAAAACTTCTAAAATCTCTTCTATGCTTTTTTTACTTAATCCTATAGCATATTTCTTTTCTAATATTCCGACTAAGAATTCAACAATTCGATGAATTTCATTATTTTTATCAAAAATAAATTCCTCTTTTTGTTCATCTTGTCTATGTGCAATATAAATAACAATTTTTAAATACTCAATCACATTTAAAAGTTCATTATAGTTGATTTTCAATCCTTCTTTATTCAACTGTCTAATTAACTTTTGTTCAATGTCATTAAATTCTTCAATAACATCATTTACTGCCGTTTGAATAAAAACATTTTGATTTAAATATTCTTCAACTAAATACTTTTTAAAAGAAGCTAATTCATAACGTAACAAAATACCATAATGTGTTTTTCTCTCTAATTCAAAATGATAACTCTTTGCTAGATTTTCAACATCATTCATATCATGCTTTATAACAGTCTTAGATACTTGAAAAGTATCTGCAATGTTATCCATAGAAATATATCCAGTTTGAATAGCAAGATAAGCTAAAATTTGTGTTGGTCTTTCTTTAACCTGAAAATAAATACCCTCATTTAAGCTTTCCATAAAATCTTTAAATAATTCTTCATTTGTTATTTCTAAGAGATATCCAGAACCTCTTTTGTTATGAAATGTAAAACCTTTTCGAGGAGAAATACGCATTAAGTATGATAAATCATTTTGAATCGTTCTTTTTGAAACATCATACTTTTGAACAAAATAATCTAACGAGAGATATATATTTGAATTTATGAAATCTTTCATGATTAGATACATTCTCATTGGTATTTCCACCTTTCTCTATCTTTATTATATCAAAATCATATTTCACAAAAAGGAAACCTTCTACATTTAAAAATGCAATAATTTTCCTAATGTTATCTAAAAAAAAGATATTAAAAATAATTTTAACATCTCCTCATTTAAAAACTCAAATATTACACAATTTGAAAACAAAAAAAGATCTACCAACTGTTAGACCTCTATACTATTTAGTCAAAGTATGTGATTTTTAAATCTTTAAAGAATGCTTCTGTTCCAATATCAACAAAGAATCCTATATTTCCTCTCATAGATTTACCATGAATCATTTGATCCACTACCAATAATGGTTGAGGATCATCATTTAAATAAAATGTAGCTTTTTCATCTTCAATAACTGCTTTTAAACTGATCCATTCATTTAAATCAATATCTACTTGATTTTCATATTTTGTAATACCATGTTCTCTAAAATAAGTAAATGTATAGGTTGGATAAGAAAAATATTGACAACCATGCTGCTTTCTTACTGAATCATCACATTGTCTACCATTTGTTGGTCTTACATAAAATGATTCAAACTTTGTATCATCTTCATTAATACGATAAGCAATACCAATAAACCCTCTGGCAAAATCAGGAGCATCTTTTAATAAACGACTTAACATCTTCACTTCAATAATTCCATTATGAAATGATGAATCGACTAATTTAGCGTATGTATTTTCATCATATTCATTAATTTTTCCACTTTTAACAACTCTTAAAACCTTTTCATTATCAATCACTTCATTTGAAATATGTGTATAATTTTCTTTCCAATTTTCTTTATTAATCATTTCTTATCCTTCCTTTCACTAACATCATAAAGTAGCTTTTTTATTTGGTAAAGTAGGCACTTTTTTGTAACCTCGATTTAGCACTTAATTGATTTAAGTGCTAAAAAGTTCACATTAAGTTAACATATAAGACTATAATACAAATTAGCACAAGGATATGGTGAGTGCTAAAGGAGTGAATAGTATGATTAAACCATTGCATAAGTTTGTATTAATTAAAAAAGAAGAAAAGGAAAATAAGACAGCAAGTGGAATTGTTTTATCGACTGAAAAGAAAGAAGTTCCATCTATTGCCAGTGTCATTGCCGTTGGTGATGAATGTACTTCCTCATTAAAAGAAAATAATCGTGTAATTTATAAAGAATATTCAGGAACTAAGGTAACTGTAGACGATCAAGATTATATTATTATTGATGAAAAAGATATTATTGCTAAGTTTGAATAAGGGGGCAGATATTTATGAGTAAAGAAGTAAGATTTTCAAATGATGCACGTCAATCAATGTTAAAAGGTGTTAATGTTTTAGCGGATGCGGTAAGTGTCACATTAGGTCCTAAAGGACGTAATGTGGTCTTAGATAAAGGTTATGGTTCTCCATTAATTACAAATGATGGTGTAAGTATCGCTAAGGAAATAGAACTTGAAGATAAATTTGAAAATATGGGTGCTAAACTTGTATATGAAGTAGCTAATAAAACTAATGATGTAGCAGGTGATGGTACAACCACAGCAACTATTCTTGCTCGAAATATAATCGTGAATGGATTGAAAGCTGTAGATAAAGGAGCTAATCCTGTTTTAATGCGTGAAGGTATTGAAAAAGCAGGTAAAGAAGTTGCTGATGTTGTTTTGAAAAATTCACATAAAGTAGAAACAAGTCAAGATATTGCTTCAGTAGCGACTATTTCAGCTGGTAATGAAGAAATTGGTCAATTGATTGCTTCAGCAATGGATAAAGTTGGTAAAAATGGAATTATCAATGTTGATGAATCTAATAGTTTTGACAACGTCTTAGAAATCAATGAAGGTATGCAATATGATAAAGGATATGTTTCTCCTTATATGGTCACAGATCATGATAAAATGACTGTTGAAATGGAAAATCCTTATATCTTTATTACAAATCATAAAATCAATAATTTACAAGAAATTCTTCCAATTCTTGAACAAATCGTTCAAAGTAATAAACCATTATTATTAATTGCTGATGACTTTGAAAACGAAGTTATTTCAACCCTTGTTTTAAATAAACTAAGAGGAACATTCAATGTTGTCGCAACAAAAGCTCCTGGATTTGGAGATAACCAAAAAGAATTATTACAAGATATTGCTGCTTTAACTGGTAGTGCCTTTATTAATAAAGATATTTCTATGGAATTGAAAGATGTTACTCTTGATCAATTAGGAACAATTAAAAAAGTAATCGTTACAAAAGATCATACAACAATGATTGCTGGTAATAATCCATCAGATAGTTTAAAACAACGTATTGAAAGTATTGAAAGTCAATTAGCGAAAACAACTTCTTCTTATGATCAAAAACAATTAAAAGAACGTTTAGGTAAATTATCTAATGGTGTTGCAACTATTAAAGTTGGGGCAACAACTGAAAGTGAATTAAAAGAAAAGAAATTACGTATTGAAGATGCTTTAAATGCCACTAAAGCTGCTGTTGAAGAAGGTATTGTTATTGGGGGTGGTGCTGCTTTAGTAGAAGCATATAAAGAAGTTAAACCTCAATTAAAATCTGATAATGTGGATGTTCAAAAAGGTATTCATATTGTCATGGAAGCATTATTTGCTCCAATTCAACAAATTGCTGAAAATGCTGGATATAATGCAGAAGATATTGTTGAAAATCAAAAAACGGCACAAAAGAATTATGGTTTTGATGCTAAAAATGGACAATGGGTCGATATGTTTGAAAAAGGAATCATTGATCCAACTAAAGTCACTCGTAGCGCATTATTAAATGCTTGCAGTATTGCTTCATTATTCATTACAACCGAAGCAGGTATTGCTGATGCAAAAGATACTTCTAAAAACGAAGTTCCAACTCCTGCAATGTATTAATAGATAAGAAAAGTGATTCTTGTTTTAAACGAGAATCACTTTTTTCTTAGTATATTATGATATAACTTTATCCATTACTCTTTCTTTTCTTTAAATCTTCCTGATATGACAAAATGTATTTGTTCTGCAATTTTAAATTCTATTTTAAAATGATCATCTTCTTGCCCATAATATAAATCCACAATACTCTCTGGAGCAATTTCTTTTTGATAGTGCATTGTCATTTCTCCAATAAAATATTTTTCTAATACGTTTTGAGGAAGAAAATCCATGACCCATTCAAGATATCTTGCATTATTCATATGCTTATTTAAATCAATATCACTATACATGACTTTTCTTGTTTGAACTTTTTGAGTCTCTATATCTAAAAGCGGCTCGTATTTTTCTACAAAACTCGAATATTCTTCACATTCAGGAATTGTAATTCCTACTTTTTGTGGTCTAACAATTCTTCTTTTTTCAATATCTATTAATGTCCAAATAGAATAAATGCCTCCTACAACTTCATCATTGATTTTTAAATCATAGGTTCTAAAATATTGAATTTTTCTTTCCCCTTTAGCACGGGTAGAAACTATCAGTTCC
>ULUX01002902.1_pt1 | contig 17635 bp, 16 predicted proteins | sample 1958961 | NCBI WGS metagenome assembly ULUX01 (sample SAMEA4835773, study PRJEB28245) | human gut metagenome | biome: gut microbiome; material: fecal sample | place: Denmark | collected 2008 | reverse complement strand
TTCTTGGTGAAAGTGGGCAACGCTCCACCCCGCCGCGACAGCGGGCGGTGGTTCAAATCCCCGCAGTCTCCCCTTCCCTGCTCCGGCCCGGGGACCGTCCGGACCGGGACAGACCTGGTGGCAGGCCAGTCCTGCCTGTCCACAAAGCCTGTTGTTTAAATAGAACATATGTTCTATATGAGCGTATATTATCACAGCTATTCTGTAATGTCAATATTAAATTTTAGTTTTGCTGTTGACAGGAGACGACAAACCGGGTATGATACAGCTGTGAGAAAATAACCCGCCTCAGGCGGGACCACGACCGAAAAGGAGGCATACGCCATGAGCTTTGGGCAGCGGCTGCGGGAGCGGCGCAAGGAACTGGGTATCAGCCAGGGGGAGTTGGCCAAAGCCCTGGGGGTCAGCCTCTCCGCTGTGAGCAACTATGAGAACGGACAGAACGCCGTCCGGGAGGACGTGCTGCTGCGGCTGTTCCAGGTGCTGGATGTGGACCCCAACTATCTCTATCAGGATGCCCTCACCGGCCGCAGCTTTGTCTGCTCCGCGGAAGAGCAGGCCCTGGTGCGGAAATACCGGGAGCTGTCCACGCCGGGCCGCCAAACCCTCCACGCAGTGGCAGACGCCCTGGGAGCCTACCAGGCGGACCTGGAGGCCGCCGCGCCCCCTTCAGAGGTCCGGCAGATCCCCCTGTATCGCTGCCCGGCGGCAGCGGGGCTGGCCGCTCCGGTGTTTGGCGAGGACTTTGATTATATTGATGTCACCGGCAATGTGCCCCGGGGCGCGGAACTGGCGGTGCGCATCCAGGGGGATTCCATGGAGCCCTGGATTCAGGATGGCTCTGTGGTCTACGTCAACCACGATCCTCTGCAGAATGGGGATGTAGGTATTTTCTGCGTGGATGGAGCTATGGTCTGTAAGCAGTACGTCCGGGACGGTCTGGGGATGGTGTACCTGTTCTCCCTGAACCGCCGCCGGGCAGATGCGGATATCCTGCTGCCCCCCAGCAGCGGCCGAAGTCTGGCCTGCTTTGGCCGGGTGATTCTTCCCGGTCGGCCGGATATTCCGGGACAATAATGAGAGCAGCCCGGCGGGAAGCATTTTTTCCACCGGGCTGCTTTTATAGAATTACAGAAAACGCTACCTCTGGGACGGAGCAGCCCACTCCTCCCGCCACAGCAGCTTGTCAAAACTGTAGCTGGCCAGCAGCAGGAAGTAGGAGACGGGCCACAGCACCGCCAGAGGACCGCTGTACTGTCCCAAAGGGATACTGCCTGTCAGGACTACCCGCAGCAGGGCATACAGCAGCAGGCAGCCCAGGGACAGATATTGGGTCCAAAGGGCCAGGATCGTGTGAAGAACAGCCTGCCGCCGGTTCCGGCGGCGGCGCTGAAGGTGCGGGGTCAGGTCTATGACCTTGGACGGGGCGGCGGGATAAACGGCGGCGGCGCTGTAAGCAGAAGCGGGATGTGCCATGGTGGTCCCTCCTTGTGTGATCTGATATGGTGAGCCGGGGCAACTTCTGCCGCCGGCCTTGTCCTACTGTATGCAGGATATCAGAACAACAGTACGAAAAAACGGACCACAAAAAATCCCCGGGCAGGAAATTTTCCTGTCCGGGGATCGCTGCTGTATAGGGGGAGTCAGATGATGCCCTGGGACACCATGGCGTCGGCTACCTTCCGGAAGCCGGCCACATTGGCGCCTACCACCAGGTCGCCGGGAACGCCGCACTCCAGAGAGGCGTCATAGGCGTTGTGGAAGATCCCCACCATAATCTCTTTGAGCTTGGCGTCTACCTCCTGGAAGGACCAGGCGGCACGCAGTACGTTCTGGCTGATCTCCAGGCCGCTGGTGGCCACGCCGCCGGCGTTGGCGGCCTTGGCCGGGGCAAAGAGGAGCCCGGCCTTCTGGAACGTCTGAATGGCCTCCGGACGGCAGGGCATGTTGGCGCCCTCCGCCACTGCCATGGCGCCGTTTTTCACGATGGTCTCCGCCATAGCCCCGTCGATCTCGTTCTGGGTGGCGCAGGGCAGGGCGATGTGGCAGGGGATATTCCAGATCCCCTGGAAGCCGGGGGTGTAGGAGCTGCCGGGCACCTCCTGGGCATAGGCGCTGATGCGGCCCCGGCGGCGGAGCTTGATGTCCTTGACCACGTCCAGCTTGATGCCCTCGGGGTCGTGAATATAGCCGGCGGAGTCACTGAGGGCCACCACCCTGGCACCCAGAGCCTGGGCCTTCTCGCAGGCGAAGATGGCCACGTTGCCGGAACCGGAGATCACCACGGTCTTGCCGTCAAAGCTGGTGTTTCCCTGGCAGCGGAGCATCTCCTCGGTGAGGTAGCACAGACCGTAGCCGGTGGCCTCGGTGCGGACCAGGGAGCCGTTGAAGGCAAGCCCCTTGCCGGTAAGGGCTCCGGCGTCGTAGTCGCCGTGGATCAGACGGAAGCGGCCGAAGAGGTAGCCGATCTCCCGGGCTCCCACGCCGATGTCCCCGGCGGGGATGTCCTTGAAGTGACCGATGTGGTGGCTCAGCTCCGTCATAAAGCTCTCGCAGAAGCGCATGATCTCCCCGTCGCTCTTGCCCTTGGGGTCGAAATCAGAGCCGCCCTTGGCGCCGCCCATGGGCAGGCCTGTGAGGCTGTTTTTCAGGATCTGCTCAAAGCCCAGGAACTTTAAGATGGAGAGGTTTACCGACGGGTGGAACCGCAGTCCCCCTTTGAAGGGGCCGATGGCGGAGTTGAACTGGACCCGGTAGCCGCGGTTGATGTGGACCTTCCCCTGGTCATCCACCCAGGGTACCCGGAAGGCAATCATCCGCTCCGGTTCCACAAAGGATTCGATGATGCCCCGCTCCTGGTACTCCGGATGCTGATCCACGATAAGATCCAGACTCTCCAGTACCTCCAGTACTGCCTGATGGAATTCCTTCTGATCCGGGTCCCGCCGCAGCACCTGGCTGTATACGTCCTGCAAATAGGCGCTTTTCAACATTTTTCACCGATCCTTTCCTCCGCTCCCACGGAAAAGTATATTGATAATAGGTTACAGGAAAGGATATGCGGCGGGCAACGTTTGATCTTCCTAAATTTAATGGGCTAAAATTGATAATTTCGTTTATTTCTTACAACATAAAATAACTTTCTTTGAGAAATAGACAAAATAAAATTAGATTGTCTTTGAATGAAAGATTATGCTGCTGCACCGGGAAAAGAGATCAATATTGATACTTGGGGCGCAGAAGGGCCAGCAGCGTAAGGGAAATGGCGGCGCCGATGGCTTCGGCCGCTACCACGGAGGTCCAGATCCCCGTCTCTCCCAGCAGCAGGGGCATCAGAAACACCAGGCCGCCCCGGAGCAGGAAGGAGCGCAGGAAGGAGATGAGGGCGGAGATGAGGCCGTTGCAGAGAGCGGTGAAGAAGGAGGAGGCAAAAATACTGACGCCGCAGAAGAAGTAACACAGGGCGAACAGACGGAAGCCGGATACAGTCATCTCCATCAGCGCCGGGTCATAGCCCACGAAGGCGGCGGAAAGCGGCCGGCAGAGCACCTCGGAGAGGATTACCATGGCCAGGGAGGTGACAGTGATCACCGCCATGCTTTTTCGGAATACGTTTTGCAGCTCCTTGTGGTTGGCGGCGCCGTAGTGGAAGCTGACCACCGGGGCGCTGCCCACGGAGAAGCCCAGAAAGGCCGCCACAAATACGAAGTCCACGTACATCATCACGGAGTAGGCGGCCACGCCCTTCTCCCCGATCAGGTCCATCAGCTGGATGTTGTAGAGGATGCCCACGACAGAGGAGGAGATATTGCTCATCAGCTCCGAGGAGCCGTTTTCACAGGCGTGGAAAAATTGCCGGGCATAGAAGCGGGTGGGGACGATGCGCAGCCCCTCCCGTCCGGGGAGCAGGAAGTCGATCAGAGGGATCAGCCCTCCCACGCAGTACCCCGCCACGGTGGCCAGGGCCGCCCCGGCGATCCCCATGTCCAGAAGGGCGATGAACACATAGTCCAGCACCATGTTGGTCCCCCCTGCCGCCAGGGAAAACACGAGCCCGGCGTGAGGCCGCTCCGCCACCACGAAAAAGCTCTGGAAGGAGGTCTGGAGCATGAAAGGCACGCTGCCTGCCAGGAGGATACGGCCATAGATGACGCAGTCATCCACCAGCAGGTCACTGGCGCCTGCCAGCCGGACAATGGGCTCCATAAAGATGACGCACACCAGGGATAGCGCTGCGCCAAGGCCTACCACGCACCAGACGAAGAGGGAGAAGTAGCGGTTGGCCAGGTCCCGGTCCCCCTCCCCCATGGTCCGGGCCACGATGGCGCTGCCGCCGGTGCCCAGCATAAAGCCGAAAGCGCCCACGATCATGGCGATGGGCATGACGATATTCACCGCCGACAGGGCCAGATCACCCACCAGATTGGATACGAACAGGCCATCCACCACGCTGTACAGGGAGGCCACTACCATCATGATCACCGACGGCAGAGTAAAGCGCAGCAGCCGGCCCAGGGTAAAATGGTCGGAAAGACGGATCTGCATGGGGCTCAGTCCTCCTTATTTTCCGCCAGGAACCGTTCTGCCTCCTGCCGCAGGGCCTCTACATGCCGCCGCTCCAGGGCCAGGATGGCCAGGCGCTCCTCCGGAGACAGGCGCAGGGCGGCCTGCTCCTCGATAGCCAGTACCCGATCCACAGAGGCTGCGGCCAGCTCTGATCCTGCCTCTGTGAGAAAGACTTCCTTACTGCGCCGGTCTCCCTGGGCGCTTTCCAGACGGATAAGGCCTTCTTCCTCCAGATTTTTCAGGGCGGAGTTGACGGTCTGCTTGCTGGAGCAGAGAATGCTGCACAGCTCCGCCTGTTTGAGGGGCCGGTCCGTCTCCCGCAGGGAATAGAGCAGCCAGAAGGCGGTATCCGACAGGCCGAAGTATCCTGCCAGCCGGTGGTAGATAGCGTTGCTCTCCTTGTAGAGCCAATTATATGCCCGGAGAAATTCCGGAAAATGCAGTTCTTCCATGGGACCTCCTTTGTCCGAAATCGGACTTTTTCGCAATGGCAACCAGTATAGTCCGAAATCGGACGATTGTCAAGGGCCCTTCTTGTCTGCGGAAGGGGGCGAGCGGCAAGAAAAAGCGGAGCCCGGAAGGGCTCCGCAGAAAGGTATGGACAGGATCAGCCTTTTTTGGCCGCAATACAGCGATGCGCAAGGAAAAACAGGCTGGTAGACAGCAGCACCCCGGCAAAATTGAGGATGATGTCGTTGGCATCAAAGCTGCGGCCGAAAACAGGCTGGAGCAGCTCGATGACAACGATCAGCAGCAGACCGGTCCACAGGGTGTTCCACCAGGATTTGTGGCCCCGGGAGAGCGGATAGAGGATGCCGAAGGGCAGGTACATCAGGATGTTTCCCAGGTTTTCCCGGGAAAAGCGGGCAAAGAAGTCGGGGACCAGGTCGAACTCCCCGTCAAACCAGTGGTAGATGATGCCGCTGGGCTGGTGGTGGAGGAGAAAATACCAGAGGCTTCCGATGACTTTGATCAGGAGAGTGAGGCACAAAAGACCTGTCAGATAGGAAATAAGGAGGGAGGCCCAGATTTTCCGGGAGGTGGGAGAAGCCTTGTCCCGGGCAAAGCGGCGGATGCCGTAGAGAAGTCCCGCCAGCAGGGCAAAGGGAAGCACCTGCAGGAAATAACCCGGGTAGGTATCAAAAAAGAAGTATTGAGCGGTCATAACAGCCCTCCTTGATCATAGTTGCTGTCATTATTATACTTTGCCGCTGGAAAAATGTCACTTTAAGGATTCTTTAAGACAAAATAAGGGCGGAAGCGCAAAGCCGCGCTTCCGCCTGCAAGGGATCAGTTGTCGTCCTCCCAGCATTTGCCGGGCTTCCCTGCTTTGTAGTCCGCATAGATGGAGGAGGCGGCCTTCTGTCCCTCGGAAAGGACCCAGGACTCCTCCACCGGGAGCAGCCGCTTGTTTTCCACCAGCCGCTTGCCTGCCACCCATACGGAGTCTACATCGTGGCGGTTGGCGTTATATACGATGGTGGCCACCGGGTCATCGAACAGGGGGATAAGATTGGGGCTGCGCAGGTCCATCAGGATCACATCCGCCTGTTTACCGGCCTCCAGAGAGCCGATCTGCTCTCCCAGACCCAGAGCCTGGGCGGGAACGATGGTGGACAGCCGCAGGGCTGTGTGGGCATCCGGCAGTTCGTTGGGACATCCGGCCATACGGGCGGCCATTACAGCGGTGCGCATATTGGTCCAGGGGTCCATGGTGACCCAGTCGGTACCGTAGGCCATACGCACCTTGCTGGGATAGAGCTGGGCGATGGGAGGGAATTTGCCCCGCTTGCCGTACATTTCCGCACAGTGGGCTACCGTAGCGCCGCCCTTCTCCAGAAGCTTGATGTCTGCTGTGGTAGCGCAGGTGCAGTGGGCTGCGATCAGGTCCTCCCCCATCAGGCCGGTCTCGTTCAGGTACTCCACCGGGGTCATGCCGTAGGTCTCCCGCAGGAAATCCACCTCCTGGTCCTTCTGGGCCACATGGATGTGGAAGCCTACCTGGTAGCGGCGGCCCAGTTCGACGATCTTTTTGGCCAGCTCCACCGAGACGGTGTCGGTGGCGTGGGGGCCAAAGCGGCAGAAGAGCCGTCCGTCCTTGCCGTGATATTCTTCGATCAGACGGCAGTTCTCCTCCACCCGTGCAGCGCCCTCCTTGGGAATTCTGGTGTAGTCGTTGTACTGGATGGTGCCCAGATCGGTCTCGATGATCTTTTGTGCCAGTACGCCCCGCATGCCCAGCTGATGGATTGCCCGGGCGGTGGAACGCATATAGTGGTAGATATCGTTGATGCAGGTGACGCCTGCCTTGAGGCACTCCACGGCCCCCAGCATGCTCAGGGCGTAGGTGGTCTCCGGGGTCAGCAATCGCTCCATAGGAAACGCCAGACCATAGAACGCCCCCACGGGATCTTCCGTCATCCCTTTGAAAAGGGAGCCGCAGACGTGGGTGTGGACATCCACGATACCCGGCAGAACGGCCATGCCAGCCGCGTCCACGATCTTGTCAGCGCTGATGTCTGCTGATGGGGCGCCTTCTCCCAGTGCCGCGATCCGGTCCCCCTCCAGCAGCAGCCATCCCTTTTCCCATACCTGGTCCTGGGGGTCCTGGGTGATCACGATGCCGTTTTTTATCAGTGTTTTCACTGTGTAAGCTCCTTTCTGCTCCATCCATGAAAAGTGCCGGGGTCAATATCCTCATATTGCCTCTCCATTTTACCGTTGGCTGTAAAAGTGTGTCAATTCACTTCTTTGCCTTTGGCAGCCGGTATGCCAGAAAAGATCGGGAAAAGGGACCGGGGACATGGGCAGACAGGAGGAAATCCGCTGCAGCTGCGGTTTCCAACAAACTCCTTGCAGCTTTTTTGTAGTATGATATACTAAAAATACAACACATCTGAATACTCGCGCCCTGTGGGTCCCATTTTATGTGGTAAAATACAGCTGCTGTTTTGCGCTGCGCGGTGTGGAAAAGATGTGATGTACTAGTTGAAACTCTGTATTTTGTCAGCGCAATAATCCTTCATCGGAGGCATGGGAGGTGATTATGGAAAAAATATCTCCTGTCTGCAAATAAAAAAGAAGGATGTATGATTATGAAAAAGCTGCTTGCCTTACTTTTCGCGACCATGCTGCTGACGCTTTGCGCCTGCGCCGATACAAACGGCACCGCGCAGACCGATGCACAGATCGATGATCCCGGCACTGATGCTGCCCAGGTGCAGTATGACTATCAGCTGAAAGCCGGGGAAACCACTGAGGTCTACGATGTGACCTTCGAGGAAATGGTCACGGTTACTGTTGACCCTGCCAGTACACGGGACGGATCCAATGACGTGCGCAGCAATATCTATTTTGACAACTGCGTCTTTAATGGTGGTCTTACGATCGTGGGAGACTATCATGCCATGGTCAGCTTGGGTGGAGGCTGCTCTTTCGGGGAGGGCTCTGTTGTCACCTGCAAGGAGGTCACCGCTGGTGCTGCCAAGGAAATCACGCTGGAAGATAACCTCATCAAGGTGTTCGTAGCCTGTGAGGGTGTCACTGTGGAGACGGAATCTGCTGTTGGCGTGCTGACCGATGGCCCCGATATTGTTTTTAATGGAACAACATACAGTAAAACCGAACTTGCACCGGATACCGCTTTTCTGGGCGTGTACAGCGTCTACGAGGGTGATACCATGACGTACATCAAGCTGGCCATCGGTGAAGATGACAGCGTGGAAGTTTTGGATTGATTAAATAGGTAGGCCCCCTGCCGTTTACGACGGCAGGGGGCCTGTGTATTCTGTCTATTCGGATGGCTGTCAGCTATTCGGCTTAGTGGCCGAAAGAAGGTGTGACAGGTGCTATAAAAAATCATATATTGGGATATCATACTCCCATGGGCAATACAGGGGGACTCTGCCGCTGCCTGATACGAGGTGTGATAACAGAGGGGCGGATAAAAAAACCGGAGCATCCCGAAGGATACTCCGATGGTCCGAGTGACTGGATTCGAACCAGCGGCCTCTTGAACCCCATTCAAGCCGATGTGCCGCAACAGCGGCACCGGGGAACAACTGAAAAGCCAAGGTTGAAATCCCGGAAAGCCTTGATACGCCTTGATTTTTACACTCTCATTGTACCACACTGCCGCCAAAATTACAACCATTTTTTGTGTGAAGCAGAAAGGAAAAGCGCACAGATTTTTGAAATCTGTGCGCTTTTTGTGCGCTTTTGCGGCAAAGCAAGGGGAGAGATCGTTCCCAGCCCAAAGTGTTATAGGTTTAGCAACTGCTTTTTCTTTGCGTCAAATTCCTCTTGTGTGATAACTCCGCTATCAAGCTTTCTCTACCACTATATGTTGTCTTGCATATGCAATCATCATTCATAACTCCCAAAAATTTGTTCTAACTTTTTGTTTATTAAGTCTATATTTAACTTATCTTTTTCTGTGTATGAAGGATTTGTAAGGCCATAAGATGATTCAGTTACACCGACAGTTCCATTCCCATAAGTACGGAAAAAATAATATGATGTAGTTCGTGCGCCAAATCCGTTAGTCGCCGATAATCCGCACCAAAGACAAGGTAGATCATCAGGAAAGTCCACAGTACCGCTAACTAATCGGACGGAGGAAGGATCTTTAAATTCGTAGGCAAAGTCTTCAATAAACTCTAATGCAATTTTATCATTTGCTGAAAGAGTATTATTTTTTGCCACCGCAAATACTATGATTGCAATAATACATATTCCTGCAATCATCAAGTATAACCGCTTGCTGGATAAAAAATTTTTTCTCATTCTTGTTTATCTCCTATCTGAAAAGGATTTGGTGTATCTACTGGAATTCTCCATGGTTTTCCTTTTCCATCTTGCTCTGCGCCTTTAACCTTTCCCTCCCGACATGCTTTTGATATTGTAGACTGCGAGCGCCCCCATTTTTCTGCCGCTTCACTTGTGCCCATGTATTTGCCCATATGCGGTTCCTCCTATGCCAGCAAATAGGGAAATTAAATCCCCTTATACCCCATTATACGACTTATAAATCCCCACGTAAAGAGAAACATATCCTAATTTTCCTCATACAAAAGCTGCAATGGATTTATAATACATTTATCTCAAGACGGAGGGCGGCTTATGGATTATCTGAATTGGTTTCCTTCGCGGCTCGCTGAACTGCGGATACAAAGAGGGGTTTCGGCAAGAGACATGAGCCTATCATTAGGTCAGAGTGAGAGTTATATAAACAAGATCGAAAATAAGAGGACCCTTCCCTCTATGGCTGGATTTATCTATATCTGTGAATACCTTGGCATTACTCCACAAGAATTTTTCAATGTAGATTCTTCCTCTCCACAAAAGGTAAAAGACCTTTTACACGAGTTTGAAAAGCTGACTGCTTCACAGATTGACCATGTTATGCTTATCGTGAAAGATATTGTCGGAGAAAAATAAAGGCACTGGGAATATGTGTCCCCAGTGCCTTTCCTATTAGACCTTCCTAATCAGTTCTTTTGTGGTATGCCGAACAAGAGCAGGACAGTCTTTCATCTTTATGTATCTGCGGACGGTGCTTGCGCTCCGCCCCATGCGTCTTGCCACTTCCGCCGCATTGCCTAACTCATTGTAAAGCCTGTGCATTTCAGCAAACTCGGCGGGCGTTACTCGCGGCGCGCCCATGGCCTATTACTTTGTGCCCGGTTTTTTCCCGGTCACTAAACACTTGTCACTATCTGCCATGCACTCTTTCCAGATCTCGTCAATATACCCTTTGAACGACTTTTTCTTTGCTTCATCCCCGGAAATTTCCATCACCATCTTGTTGTATTCGTCCAATTTGGCTTGATAGTTCCATGGAACGGTAATGGTTTTCTTATCTGTGTCTAAAATGATACGCACAGTGAGCACCTCCGACAAAATTTTGGCTACAATTCTGTAACCTTTTATGATATTGTACTATATCCCGCTCGATTTATCAAGTATCAAGAGAAATTCAATTGAAATTTCCCGTTTACAGTCGAAAATGCAATACAACTTGCAGATATGAATAAAATATAGTATAATCTTTATGTAATCAGCAAAAATATTCCAGTATATTCCTTAATTCTTGCATTTTATATTGTTCTAATGCGTTTTCAATCAATCCGCATTGTTTTCGCGGCATTCCGCCGTATTTGTAATAGATTTCTTTCCGTAACTCGTCCCCGCTCTCTCCCGCTCCAAGTCTGGTATAAAACTCCCGCCATGCCTTTCTATATTCTTTCTCCGGCATTTCGCGGGGCCGCTCTCCCTTGCGGCAAAGGTAGTATTTTACATTCTCCTTGTCCTTTGCAATCCAATTCCTGTTGATAAGTAGTTTCTGCCAGTTCCGCAAACTCTGGTCGGAAACCGTTATCCCGTAATTTGTTTCTAAAAACTTCGCCTAATGGTTTGATGGTAAAAACTGATATTCCGGGTGATAGAACAAGAGAAAGAAATGTTGTTGCATCGCCGGAAAGTCTGTTTGCGGGCCGCACGCAAATTCTCGCTTTGCGAACTCCTCAAAGGGCGTGGGCGGCTTTGGTAGTCCTGTGATGGTGATTGTGTACCCCTTGCCCCGCCCGCCGCTCTCAAAGGTATATCCCGCTCGTTGCAGGCTTCTCTTGATGCTATCTGTGCGGGTTGTAGAGAAGATTTCTTCCAACTCTTCTCTGGTATAGGTGCGTAGCTGTAACTACTGCATTCGCTTCTCCTTTCTTCCACCGGATTTTTGCTTTTCGATTACTACTATATATAACAAAAAATCCGGTGGATAATCTGAAACCGCCGCCCTCGGCGGCACATAATTTCGGATGATTTATTTTGAATATTTCTGTTTTTATATAATAATTATAACATTTTATATGCATTAAATAAAGTAGGAGGAAAATACTGGCGGGGCGGTTTGTCCCTGCCAGATACGGCGGCGGAGCCGCCCATCTTCCGGCCAAAGCCCCGCCCTCTGCTTTCGTTTGACGGGAAAAGGAAAATGGATTTACTGGGGCTGTGGGCCAGAATACGGGCCTATCTGCGCTTTTGATTGAGATTGTCCGGGAATGTACCCCCGGCCCAGCAAATAGGAAAGAGGACAGGGCTTCGGCTCTGTCCTCTTGATGGTTTTATAGATTAAAGGCGGCGGCGTATTTCTCCGTTGCGGCCTGCATCTGCCGCAAGTCCGCTTTGACATAGAAGTTGAGCGTTGTGCTTGCATCTGCATGGCCTAAAATCTCTTGTACGCTTTTGATGTCCGCACCTTGGGAGAGAAGCAGGGTCGCGCAAGAATGGCGTAAATCGTGTGGGGAGAGGTCGGGGAGGCCGTTGCGCTTCATGAACCGCTTTACTCTGCGGGTGACTGTGTTAGGGTCGCGGGGTGTAAATAGATCGGCTTCGCCGGGGAAAATAAATGCGTCTTTCAAAATGGTGTCGGGGTGCTGTTCCTTCACTTGCTTTTTCAACTGTTGGAGCAGTTTCAAGGTGCTTTGCATGATTGGAATTGTCCGTATGCTGTCGGCGGTTTTGGGGGTGCTGATGATGATTCCGCTTTCCGGTGTGTAGACCGCGCTCCGCTCTATGGTGATTGTCCCGGCCCGCTCGTCTATATCCTTCCATTTCAGGCCGATGCACTCGCCCCGCCGTATGCCGGAGGTGACAAGCAACTGCATCATGCAACGGAAGTCTAAAGGGCTGTCCAGCAAGAGGGAAAAGAATTGTCTGGCCTGTTCCGGGGTAAGCGCGTCCACGGGCTTTTTGTCCTTCTTGGGGGCGTCCACCTTCTGCATGGGGTTTGCGGCTATCATGTTCTGCTTTTCGGCGTAGGCAAATATCATGCCCAAAGCGTTGAAGTAATGGCGGATTGTCTTGGGTGCGAGGGGCTTGCCCTGTTTGGTTCTGTAGTCCCGGCTCAGGTAGGCAAGAAACTTCTGAATGTGCAGGGGGCTTATCTCCTGCAAGACCATCCCGTCAAAGTATTTCACAATCAGCTTTTTCATGTTCTTGTAAAAGGTGATGGTTGTTTGCTTATCGTTGCCGTTGCAGACTTGGAGGGGAAACCAAACATCATTGACAAAGGCTGTGAAGCTGTCCCGCCGCTTCTCTGGCGGAAGGGTGTAAGCCTCCCCCAGTTCCTTCTCCTTTTGATATTCTTCCCGTTCCTCCCGCTCCCAAGCGTCCGCCGCCCGCTCTGCGGCCTTCTTTGCTTTTGCTGGGGTCAAGCCCTCTGGAATGTCCCAAGTGGTGTACCGCCGTATCTGCTTGTTGTTCGCGTCACGCCCAAGGCAGACCGTGAAGCGGTAGGAAATAAGTTTGCCGTCCCTCTTGTTTTCTCTGATGTTTGCCATTTGATACACCCTTCTTTCCGGCGTATCAATGGATTTGCACTCCGTTTCTGGCAAGTGTGCGCTTTTTTGTGCGCTTTCAGAAAACCACACTATACCATTTCCATCGAAAAAGTGCGAAAAAGGCTTGAAATCTTGCGATTTCAAGCCTTTTCAATGGTCCGAGTGACTGGATTCGAACCAGCGGCCTCTTGAACCCCATTCAAGCGCGATACCAAACTTCGCCACACCCGGATATTCTGTTTTGCAGCCCTCTCGCTGCCAGCTAGAATACGATACCACACTCTGAAGGAATTTGCAAGTGTTTTTTTAAAAAAAATAAAATAATTTTCGTTGACAAAATTGTTGAGACATGGTATCATCTTTACTGCGCCTGAGACCGATTGGGAGAGATGTCCGAGCGGTTTAAGGAACCGGTCTTGAAAACCGGCGATGTGAAAGCATCCGTGGGTTCGAATCCCACTCTCTCCGCCATTTTTAAGTAAGACCGGGACAACGACATATGGCTATGCAGAAGTACCCAAGTGGCCGAAGGGGCTCCCCTGCTAAGGGAGTAGGCGTGTAAAAAGCGCGCGAGGGTTCAAATCCCTCCTTCTGCGCCAAGGAAAAAGCCTGAAACCGCAATGGTTTCAGGCTTTTTCTGTTGTTATGTTACAGGTGTTTTCCCTTATTTTTTCCCTTTCAGAGCTTCAAAACCTCCTTTAGATAGGATTCCATCCTGGCGGCGCTCTCCCGCTTCATCTGGTCGGTCACATGCCCGTAGACATCCAGGGTAAATGCTGCAGTGGCATGGCCCAGATTCCCCTGGACTGTTTTGATGTCATCTCCGGAACGGATTGCGGCCACCGCGTAGCTGTGGCGGAGGTCGTGGAAGCGGGCATCCGGACGCCCAATGGCGGCGGCAATCCGTTTAAAGTTGCTGTAGACCGTATGTGTGGCCAGGTGATCGCCCAGTTCATTGGTAAAGACCAGACCGGACTCTGTCCAGGCCTTCCCTGCCAGGCACCGCTGCTCCTGCTGAGCGGCATAGTGGCGCTTCAGGACCTCCATAATGGAGGGGGCGGGGGTAATGCTGCGGGCCTTGTCATTTTTCAGGGGGGCAAATACATATCGTCCGCCCTTCTTCTTTTCCCGCTGAAGCTGCTTATTGATCAGGATGGTGCCGTTTTCAAAATTCACGCAGTCCCACATAAGGCCCAGGACCTCCCCTTCCCGCATGCCGGTGAACAGGGCAACCTTAAACAGATCTTCCATAGGATGCCCTTGAATTGCGCGGAGAAAGGCCAGGCTCTCCTCCTCGTCCAGAGGAGCCAGTTCTTTTCGGACAATTCGAGGAAGTGTGCAGGCATCCGATGGATTGAAGCGGAGATACCCGACGGCCACCGCCTGCTGGAGCGCCTTATGGAGGACACCGTGGATGTTTTTGATGGTTTTGGGGGAAAGCTGTTTTTTCCCCTGCGATCCGCTTTGCAGGCTGTTATAAAACCGTTGAATCACATTGGTATCCAATGCTTCCAGCCGGACGGCGCCCAGGGCGGGCTTAATGTGATTGCGGATCTGATTTGTGTAGGAGATTACCGTAAAGGGCTTTACGCCTCCCAGGTAATCTGCGGACCAGAGATCCAGCCACTCGCCCACGGTGATCTTGCTGGGCTCTGTGTATGTGCCGGTATTGATGGCCACAGCGGCGGCCTGCATCCGCTGGCGCACCTCTTTCTGGGTTTTGCCGGTGAAAGATCGTTGCACTTGCTTCCCTGTGCCGGCATCAAATCCTACCGTTAGCCGGGCTTCCCAGTAGGTGTATTCCTGGCCGTTTCGGTGTACAATTTTTTTCCGGATACTGCCGGTGCCGGGGGCATTTCGCCCGGTGACGGTTTTTCTTGCCATGATTTTTCCCTCTTGCAGTAGATTGGATGGCCTTCGCTATACTGCGTTGCTGAGGAAGCGGTACAGCTCGTGCCGGGGGATCAGGAACTTGCCGCCGACGTTTATGCGCTTGAGCTGCCCGGTATGGATCAGATGGTACGCGGCACTACGCCCGATCCTGAGAATAGTCCTGACTTCTTCTACAGTCAGAACCGCCGGGAGATCCTCTTCCTGAAGATAGGGGCAGATGATGTCAGTTCTCTCATTGATGGATTTCATGATAGATGTTCCTCCTTTCGGTTGATGATGAGGCCAGTCCGCTTTGTGCGACTTCCAGGTACTGTTCCATGGCATGGCGGGGGATCCGGTATGATCTCCCGATCCGTACGGAACAAATCTGGCCGGAGCGGAGAAGCGCGTAGACCTGATGGATTTTGTGGCCCAGTAGCTGGGCGGCTTCCTGGGCTGTCAAAGTTGGTGGAAGATGTTGCTTAGCTGGCATGAATAAGACCTCCCTATAATCATTGATAGATACATGTTTCATAGATATAATATATAGGTGCGGGATCGCTGGGATCGGAAGCTGTGGTGCGGCAGGTATCTGTGTCCGAAAACGACGATTTATGGCCGTCAGTACATGAGGGCAGCCTTCTTTAGTGCCGCGAAACTGAGCTCCAGATACCGGCGACCATGGATTTTCTTTTTTGCAGAGCGGTTTTCACGGCCTTTGAGAAGCGCTCCCTCTGCAATCAAGCGGCGGTTCATCTCTGTTTTGCTCAGACCGCAGTAGGGCGTGTGCGTGACAAAAAAGTGATGAAGTGATTCGGAGCGAATGCAAAGGGCATCCTTTTCCACGATGCAGTCATATTCCCCAAGGAGCTTCCGCTGTGCTGCGACAGAAAATTTGCCTTTGTGGTATCCGTCCACGATGTACCAGCTCAGATTCCCACGGGGAGCCGGAAGGGTACTCTGTGATATCGCGCGGCTCTGCGCATCCAGCAGCTTATCCAGAATATCCTTTGCCCGGGCCGTCGCCCCTGAATAATAGCCTTCTGTGACAGCCCCTATGTCTGTTGCAAAGCGATAAAACAGCCGGATGGCCCAGAGCAAAATGGCGTAATTTTTCTGAAGACGGATGAAGTTTCCGGATGGAGCTGCCTGCAGGATGTGGTCTGCTTCAGCCAGTTCCTCGTCTAAGTGGGGCAGTAGCCAAAGGACAAAATAGTGGAAAACCGTAGCCGCCAAGGCCCGATCGTCAGCGTGTCCCCCGCTCATGGGAGCGGTGAGATAGATGACGATCAGGCGTGTCAGATCGGAGGGGTTACGCATATGGAATTCTCCGCTGAAAACCAGTCCGGCCTGGCAAAACCGCTCGTCCAGCTGCTTCCGGGAAGAGATCCTCATCCGACTCACGTCGTTGGCGGCAAAACGGAGGACCTCAGAAATCAAATTTAGGCGGGCCCGCTGCTCGGCAGCAGCATCGCTCTTGGCCAGATCATCAACCAGAACAGCTTGGTCCCGATAGCGGCTTACCAGATCGATGGTGGCTGCTGCCGTGGAATGGGCATCCAGCTGCCCCCAATAGCGACCGGGGTTACCCGTATCGTCATATAGCAGGGCATAGCGCTGCGCCAGGGTAGTTTTCCCTAGGTTTTGCCCACCTATAATGGCCAGTGAGGGAAAGGTGGTTAGATCAAGCTGCCGGATGCATGAGTGCAGGCTTGCCAGGATGGTAAAGCCCCAGACAGGCAGCAGAATGTGGTCACAGGTCTGCAGACGCTGGCAAAATTTCTGGGTAGCAGAAGGTGCTGGTTCGTCTTCTCTCCAAGCCAAGTGAGCACAGGCGACGTCCTCGGCGATTTTGCTCTCATATCCCTGCGGCAGCCCCAGGACAGTATCACCGCAGACATAGGCCCAGCACCCCGTCCACAGGCGGTATAGACCGTGCTTTCGAAAATACAGAGTGGGAACTCCGGAAGAACGGGCAGCGTTTGCCTGATCGATCAGATGGGCGTCCATATGCCCTCTCAGCCGCGGCTGAAGGATCCGGCAAGTGGGGATTTTGCTGCAGATCTGACCCATCAGGTCAGATGCCTGCAGGTCGAGGCAAATCGACCTGCAGGCGCCGGTGTGAAGGATTTCCACCTGGATCCCCTCGATTTTTTGGAGATCCGCTGGGGAATAGAGAGGCCGGACGCACCCAAGACCGAAGTTGGCCAGCGGCGTCCCGTCATCCGCTGTTTGTAAGACCCCCTGCCTGCTGACAATATTAAATTTCATTTGTCTCCTCCTTTGCGGATTCCGTAGCTGATGCCGCAGGTAAAGCTGCAGGAAATGGGCAAGAAGATGATGAACTGTTTGGCGTGGAGTGGGCGTTCAGGAGAAACAGCGCGATTCGCAGCTGGCTTTCTAGCTGGTAACGCTGCTCCCGCTCAGCATTCAAGCGCCGCTCAAAACGCAGTTCAATGGCAAGTTCTTTCTCTCTTTTTTTGTGCTTGTTCGATTTTTTGACGGCGCGTTTAGTCTTTTTACGAAGCTTCTTTGTGAGCTTTGAATCATTAGGACAGGCTTGGCTGTCTATAGATTGGTAGAACTCGAGTGGCTGTTGCATAAAACTCCTCCATAATCTTTTTTGCCCCGGGCTGAATACAGTTTATCTAAAATCGTGCCTTGAAAAAACCGGGGAAAAATGTTTTTTTTCAATTCTTTTCCAGCGGGACGTACCCCTTGAAGCAGATGCGGTGGTGTTCGAGTCCGGTGATATGTCGCCTTATCATTTTCCCCGCAGTTGATGGCGGCACCAGCTCTCCCCCACCTTTTCAGGGAAGCCATTGGAAGGCTGGGCCCAGCCCCCATCCAGCATACAC
>ULUX01043407.1_pt1 | contig 18237 bp, 15 predicted proteins | sample 1958961 | NCBI WGS metagenome assembly ULUX01 (sample SAMEA4835773, study PRJEB28245) | human gut metagenome | biome: gut microbiome; material: fecal sample | place: Denmark | collected 2008 | reverse complement strand
CCCGGATTATTTCGAGAATTTGAATAGCCAAGAGGGCTGTGGCACATTGCGCCACAGCCCTCTTGGCTTTTTAGAGATGAAAGGCATTAAGAGAGGAATCTGCTGGGAGCCAATAGAACTTGAGCTGCACCTCATTTGTTAGACGGTATGCCATGCTGTCTGGTAAATGGGGTGCAGTTAATTCTAGAGGCGGTGCAGGTTTGGACGGCGGCGCAAAATACGAAGAAAGAGAGGCGAATCTCTATTTCTCCGCGATAATTTTTTTGGGAGGAAGTAAAATATCGATAGACCTAAACCATAGGAGGTAGACATTATGGCAAAAGAAATCACGGTGCGAAATCTAAGCAAATTTGAGGAATGGCTCATCAGCCGCGAGCGAAGTTCTGGTACTGTGGAAAGCTACCTGCGGACAGTGCGGGCTTTCCACATCTGGCTGGATGGCAGCCAGGTCCGGGAGGACAGCGCAGCCCAGTGGAAGGGAAGCCTTTTGAGGCAGGGTTACCATCCCCGGACTGTCAATGTTAAGCTGGCCGCTGTTCGCGCCTTCTTCCAGTGTATGGGTTGGGCAGGCATGGGGACCAAATCTCTGAAGATTCAGCGCTGCCTGTTCCGGGAGGACCGGCGAGAACTGACCAGAGAGGAGTATCAACGGCTCATCGCGGCTGCGGAAGGGGCGGGGAAGGAGCGCCTTGCCCTGGTCATGGAGGCCATCTGCGCCACTGGGATCCGGGTGAGCGAGGTGCGGTACCTCACCGTGGAGGCGGCGCGGCAGGGGAGGGCGGAGGTGTCCCTGAAGGGGAAGATCCGAACCATTCTCCTTCCTGGCAAGCTGTGCCGCAAGCTCTTAAAGTACGCCAGGAAAAACAGAACCGCCTCCGGCGAGATTTTTCTCACCAGGGGCGGCAAAAGCCTGAACCGAAAGCGAGTTTGGGCAGAGATGAAAGCCGTCTGCAAGGAGGCGGGTATAGAATCCAGCAAGGTTTTTCCCCACAACCTGCGCCATCTGTTTGCCCGGTGCTTCTATCGGGCCACCCGGGACGTGGCCAAGCTTGCGGACGTCCTGGGACACAGCTCCATGGAAACCACCCGGATCTATCTCGTCACCACCGGTGTGGAGCATGCCCGCATCCTGGACCGGCTTCGGCTGATTCAATAGAGTGCAGGGAGGGGACAGAATCCATATTTTGTCTGCAATCAAAGCGTCTGAGTATGGATACATATCCCAATTATAAAGCAAGTTTACCATTAAAACACGAAAAAATCAATCCTTATCACAAAAAAGAACATAAAAATCCAAGCCGGAGACAAGAGTGAGCTTTCCCCGGCCAATGCTTCATGCAGATTTATGATGATTTCGCCGCTCATTAGAGCGGTATTTCTTTTTCTACAATAAAATTGGCTTGATAAGGAACAAAATATGGATTTTGTCCTATTTGCAAGGAAGAGGGATAATGCGGGAATCTTTGCGGGAGTACTGCCTGTGGGCGGGAAGAGAGGATCTCCTTGCCCAGTGGGACAGGGAGAAAAATGGAGCGCTGACTCCAGAGACTGTGGCCGCAGGCAGCCACCGGAAGGTATGGTGGCTGTGTGGAAAGGGCCACAGGTGGCAGGCCATGGTGAAGTCTAGGGTGACAGGCTGCGACTGCCCGGTGTGCGCTCATCGGGTGGTGCAACCGGGGGAAAACGATCTGGCCAGCACCTATCCAGACTTAACGGAGCAATGGAATTGGGAGCGGAATGGAGGCCTGACACCCCGGGATGTCTTTGCGGGCGCCCAGCGGAAAGTGTGGTGGCGGTGCGGTAAGGGGCACGAGTGGCAGGCTAGGATATCTGCCCGGACCTACGGCGGCTCCGGCTGCCCCTATTGCACGGGGAAACGGGTGAAGGATGGGGAGAATGACCTGGCCAGCGCCTACCCGGAGCTGGCAAAACAGTGGCATCCCACCCGGAACGGGGGGCTGACCCCCCGGGAGGTGACCCCTTACAGCAACCGGAAAGTCTGGTGGGTCTGCCCCCTGGGACATGACTACCAGGCGGTGGTCGCCACCCGCACCAGCCACCCCAGCGGCTGTCCCTACTGCGCGGGACGGAAGGCGCTGCCTGGCTTCAATGATCTGGCGACGCTGGTCCCGGAGGTGGCCGCCCAGTGGCACCCCACCCTGAACGGGACGCTTACCCCGGATCGGGTGACCACCGGCAGCCACAAGCGGGTATGGTGGCTGTGCCCCCTGGGCCACACCTGGCGGGCGGTGGTGTATGCCCGGGCCCGGGGCAGGCGGTGCGGCTGCCCGGGGGGCGCCGGGAGAGTGAAGCAGGGCTGCTATATTCCAGCGGCGAATGCAGCAGGTAGCGGCGCAAGTCACGGGTGAGATACCCGGAAAAAATGAAATATAGCTGGAGGAAAAAACACATGAAAAAATGGCTTTTGGCAATCGCCTTGTCGCTGGTCATGGCCATCAGCCTGCTGCCCGATACGGCGTGGGCAGCGGAGGAACCCGGAAGCTCGCCGGAAAATCCGCTGGCTGCGACCCAGCAGAATGGGGCGTTTATATTCAATCCGGAGTCGAGGGATTATACTTTATACGGAATCAGCAGAGAATGGTTCAAAGAACACAATCCGGATGGAGGCATACTGTATATCTCCGTCACCATTCCGGCGGATGTTGAAGTCATCTCGCCCTATTGCATGACGAATACTGATACGGCGGAAAAAGCAGAACATGATGTAGTGTCGGAAGCGGATGGACTCGGAACCTTTGAGGTCGTCTCTGTGGATTTTTCAGCCGCCAGTTATCTCAAAACAATTGGTGACTATGCTTTTTATGATTGCCAGAATATGACCGGAACATTTGACATGTCCAACACAGAATATATGACGGTCATTGGTGATTATGCTTTTTATAATTGCAGTAATATGACTGGCGACATCGACATGTCTGCTTCGTGGGAGTTAAAGGAGATCGGGGACTATGCCTTTTACAACTGCTCCAGCCTAACTGGGGCGCTTTCTTTTGGAGAAAATCATTGGTATGGTCCATTCGATCGAATCGGAGAGTATGCATTCTACAATTGTCAGAAAATAACAGGGGTCGATATGTCCTCTGCGAACAGCAGTCTTTCTGAGATAGGCGATTATGCATTTTATAATTGCGTGAACCTTGCATATTTTGATTGGCCCAGCTATGGATATAAGACTGTTATTGGAGAAAGCGCGTTTGAAAACTGCACCTCTCTGCAATTTGTGGGTGATGTGCTTCCCCACTGGGTCGATGAGATTGGGAAAAATGCGTTTCGAAACGCTTTTTCAGGTGACACCCGTATCTATTTGGGAAATGGCGTTAAAAAGATCGGCGCAAACGCATTTGCCAGTGACAGGATCAGTCAGATCGTATTTGAAGAGGATCGGAGAAATGAATACGAGTATGATGTGTCGGCCTTTGAAACCGGAAGCCCGAGCCTCTTGATTGTGTTTGAGGATCAGATAGATTACACTTCTTTTCTTGAGGAACGGAATCCATCCGCGGACCTGAAAAAGCGGCTGGCGTACCCCGTAACCATCCGTTTTAATGATGAGACCGCCCCGAATGTATCTTCCGTAGCACAAACGAAACTTAATCATCAGTCCATTGCTTATGAAAAGGCGGGGGATTTTTGGGTATATAACGAAAACTATGAATTGCCAGTGATTCAAAAACCAATCTCGGCCGCAATCGGGTACACCAGTGGATGGACAAATGAAAATGTTATTTTGAATGAAAATATTATTTTGAATTTTTCTGATGATGTTGTTAACAGGATTTACACATTTACACCCACGACAGAACCTGTTTTACTGAATCCTACGATCGTCCCCACCGTAAACGACGTTGAGCAGGAAAGCTTTTCCGATCTTGTCGTGACCTTGGGGGAGGGAACCAGCACCGTTGGAGTATCGGTTTCTCACCCGTTGTTACGCTCGGACGCGGGAACGGAAGAGGACTACGTCTATTTTGAATATGCCTGGTGGGATGAAAAAGACAACCGAGTCAATGGTCCGCGCAATGAAACCGAGGGGGATCTTTTTTCTAATGTGCCAGAGCCGGGCGTATACGCCCGTGACTGGACGGAACGCGCGTCGATCCCCATTACATCAACAGAGCATACCCGGACAGGCGGCGACGGCTATTTGGTTGAGATTCGTGGGATTCATGTAAAAAATGGGGAGAAAGAAGTTTTTTACAAATCCCATGAAAATTTTATCCATTTTGGAAGCGACCATGACACGGAAGCTACGGTACAGGATGTATATGTCCTTCAGGTTACTGTGAAAGAAGCCCCGGTATACACCATCAAAGCCGATCCGGCAGAACTGGACTTCGGTTCCGTCCAGACAGGCTACACCCAGCCTGCGGCCCAGCCTGTGACCATTACCAACACGGGCAACCAGGAGCTGACGGTGACCCTGCCCACCAGCGAGCCCTATACGATTTCCGGCAGCGGGGAAGGGTGGAACGAAAACGGCAGCATTACCCTGGCCACAGGCGACTCCGCCACCTTCACCGTCCGGCCCAACACGGGTCTCGGGACGGGAACATACGATGAGACACTGACGGTAACCGGGACGAAGGGCGGCAATTCCGCCCAGGCGTCTGTGTCCCTGGCCTTCACCGTGGAGCAGCCCTACATTCCCCCAGTGGTGAACCCCGACCCGGAGGAACCCAAGCCTGACCCCACCCCGGACTATGTGCCCGAGGGGCTGAATACGGAGGATCATTACGCTTATCTCATCGGCAACGGCGGGCTGATCCGTCCGGAGGATGACATCACCCGGGCCGAGGTGGCCACCATCTTCTTCCGCCTGCTCACCGACGAGACGCGCCAGGCCTACTGGAGCACTCAGAGCGGCTTCACCGACGTGTCGGAGGGGAACTGGTTCAACACGGCGGTGTCTACCCTGACCAATCTGGGGGTTCTCCATGGTTATCAGGATGGTTCTTTCCAGCCAAACGCATCCATCAGCCGGGCAGAGTTCACCGCCATCGCCGCCCGGTTCTTCGATTACACCGCAGAGTATGAGGAAGGGACTTTCCCGGACGTGCATGAGAGTAATTGGTATGCTGACGAAGTCCAGGCGGCAGTGGATATGGGGCTGATTCAGGGCTATCCCACCGGGGTGTTTGCCCCCGGCGACTCCATTACCCGTGGGGAGGCGTGCGCCATTGTCAATCGGGTGCTGAACCGGAGGCCCCATGAGGAGCACCTGCTAGACAGGGAAGAGATGAATACCTGGCCGGACAATACCGGGGATCGGTGGTTCTATGAGGATGTCCAGGAGGCCTCCAACACCCACGATTATGACTGGATCCTGGAGGACGGCCAGACTGTGGAGGAGTGGACGGCTAAGCTGCCCGACCCGGACTGGGCCGCAATTGAGTACGGTGGCTGAGCTGCCAGAGGACGGACAGAACCGGAAAGAGGGAAGAACCTTTCCCGTGGCGAAACGGCTTTTGAAAGGGGCTCTGAGCCCGAACTCAGTTCCTTACAAAGCTGATTTCGGGCCAAAGAAAACTGATACATGAGAAAAGTTGCTAAGAAGCGCCAAAACGGCAGCTTTTTAGCAACTTTTTCTTTCATCTGTTTTCGCCGTGCTATGGCAGACTGGCGGGCATCTTCCGTTGGTCCGCGTCAAAGCGTTTCCCTTTCACTTGCAGCATTCTGGAAGCCAGGAGGTTCCACAATAAGATTGAGGAAGGATATCAGGGAGAGAGGGGGTGCTTGCTGTCCGGGATGGAGAGCTGACCGATGATGCGCACGGCGGTGGTGGCAAGCCCGGCCAGAAGGAGCTTCAGGGCAGTTGAAAAGGTCCTGCTCATACTGCGTCCCACTGTATCTCCTGGATGATCGGATCCAGGGCGCTGAAGTCCGTGAAGTCTACCTGCTTTCCATAGGTTTCCATGAGCGCCCGGTTCTCCGACGTCTGCTTTTCCGGGGGAGCCCCCCGCAGGGACTGGTACAGCAGCTTCATCATCGTTCGGTGAGGGAACGAGAGCGACGGATAACTGATACTGCCGCGCAGATGGAACACCTTTGCCCGGTCGAGCAGCCGCGGGGAAAGCTGCCTTTGCAGGTAAGTACGGATATTCTCTCGGTTTTCCGGCTCATTGGGATCGGCCAGCCCCACGGTGACCAGGATCAACCTTTGCCCTTCGTGATGAAGGGAGCAGCCCCGCAGAGTCCTGGCCAGACCTAGGACACCGCCGGCATACAGTCCGCCCAGATAGACGATCGTCTTTTTGTCGGAAAGGGGCGGCGCGTCCTTGTAGCTGAACGCGGGAATGCCGGTTCGCTGGGACAGCTTTTCCGCATACCGCCGGGTACTTCCATATTGGCTGCCGTAGATGATAACGTGTTCCATACAGATCCCCCTGTTTGCGATGCCCAAAAAGCGGAAAGGAAAGCCGCAGCGGCAGTTCAGTTGGCCCAAACTGAAAAAGTCCAGTTTCATTATATAGAACGCGGCATAAAGCGGCTATCTATTGTCGGTCAAATCTATGTAAAGAACCACGATGTATCGCAGGGGATTGAGATGATCGTAGGCGTCTATTATAGAATGTGGGCTTCAGGCTTGGACGGAAAATTGACACATAAAAGCGTTGCTAAGAAACTGCCGCTTGGGCGGTTTCTTAGCAACGTTATCTTTAGCTCGCTTTTTAGAAATACGTATTTTGTAGCGGGCCCAGGCCCTGGGACGCTGGTTTCACGGAGCTTGCACACCCGAAGCGATACCTACTGTATATTTGAGGCTGGCGGTGCCCAAGCTGGGGAACCCAGCTTGGCCAATGGATATCCATTGGCCAAAAATTTTTTCTCATCGACTGGATGGAGAAATTCCTCCACATTTGTGGTGAACAGTAAGCGGATGGTCAGCTCAGCCATCTGTTCTGGCGGCTGTGGGTCAGGTTCATCGAGCCAACGCAGTAGGAGGGCTGTCAGAGCGGTTGCATGATAGGAGATGAAATGTTCCCGGAAGTTCTGAATGTCGGGTTCGTCGGGGAGTTCGGGAAGCAGAAAGAAATTCTCATAGGAGCGCTTGAAGAAATCTTCCAAGAGCCAGCTGTAGCCGTCCCTATGTAATGCATGGAAGAAGGAGCGGCTGCGCATGAGTTCCTGGCAAAGAATCGTATAGGCAGTGCGCGTATGGAGCCTGCCCTCTTTTGGCGTGGAGAGCTTTGCCTTGGTCCAGTAAACAGCCGCGATCCGCCGGAAAACCTCGAACAGCAGGCTTTCCTTGTTCTCGTAGTGATTATAAAAAACAGAGCGGGATACATAGGCACGCTTGCAGATATGTCCCACTGTGATGTCCGAAAAGGGCATTTCCTGTAATAAGGCCCCCAATGCTTCATAAAGCCAGCGCTTGGTGCGCAGAATTTGGCCGTTTTCCTGATTCATGGGAAACATAACCAGCATTGGAACCCCTCCTTGCATGAGCCAAGCACAGGGACAATTACAATCATATTTATTATACCATGAATGTTTACACAAAAACAAGCGATTTGAGAAAAAGAATTGGACAAAAAGGCGGAACTGACAGAAAGCTTGCATAGCAAGAAAGAGGGCGCTGTAGATTTTCGTTCTACAGCGCCCTGAGCGGAAAATGAACTTCAGTTCACTTAGATTTCGGATCGTGCTTTGGATAGACGATGGCTAAAATCAGGGCAATCGCGACGGGAATGAGAAGCAGCAGCGACACTTTGCCGAAAGAATAGCCGAAGTTGGGAACTCCGTCCTGCGCGCCGATAGTAGACAGCAGGGGAATGAAGATGGCGACGTAAATGGAGCCGCCCATGTCGCCCACCAGGCGGAAGGTGCCGGAGGCCGCGCCCTTGATCTCATCCGGGACATCCAGCATAGCGCTGGCTGTGGGCAGCGGTGTGCTGAAAGAGCAGCCAAAGCCAAGGATGATGGCGATGGCGAAAAGGATGATTGTGGAGGTGTTGCCGTCGCACAGGCCGAACAGGATGCAGGATATGGCCAGAGCAACGACCGGAATGAATGCCACGGTGCGCCAGTTGAACTTTGCCAGCAGTTTACTGACAATGGTGGCGCTCAGAGTCTGGACGATGAAGAGGAACATGGTCCAAAAACCTGTCACAGTGGCTGCCAGTCCCAGTCCTCCTGTGATGTAGTAGGAGGACATATACATGTAGATACTGCTGAACCCGGCCAGGATCAGATACATGACGGAGGATACGCTGAAGCTGCGCATCTGGAACAGCTTCAGATTGACAAGCGGGCTGTCCTTTCCTTTTTCCACCAGGAGGAAGATGATGATGAATACCACGAACAGGGCGATCAAGGCTAGCGTGACCGGACTGCCCCACCCCATTTGGGTGGCCACGGTAAACATGGTCAGGAAACTTCCAACGGCAATAAAAAGACAGATGGAGCCGACAAAGTCGAACTTTGTTCTGGTCTGCTGCGCCACAGGAATATTTGGCATGGCGAAAAGGGCAACGACCAGGGCAATGGCAACCCATATGGCGCCGCCATAGTATACAAAGCGCCAGCTGAAGGTAGAAGAGATAAAGCCGGCAATGGTGGGGCCAAAGATACAGCCCCCGGTACACACCGCGCCAAAGATCGAGAAAGCCTTTCCGGACTCTTCCTTGGGAATGAAGCGGCCGACAAAGGCCATGCAGGTAGGCGTGGTGCAGGCAAAGCCAAGCCCCTGCAGGAAGCGGCCTGCCAGGACCAGAACCAGATTGGGAGCGGCCCCGATGCAAAGACAGCCAATGGCGAACAGCAGCAAGCCCAAGGTGAGGATTCTCTTCATTCCGAATAGGTCACCCAGCCGGCCCATCATGGGGGCCAGTACCGCAGCGCCTAACGTATAGGCCACACTGATGTATGCGGTATAGGCGGAGTTGATCTGGAGGTCTGCGGCGATGCTGGACAGTACGGTGGAGATCATGCCCAGGATCAGCATGATGGCGAACAATCCGAAGAGGAGTACCCCGTATGTGAACCAGGGACGTTTTACTTGACTTTGATTGGTTATTGCAGTTTCAGACATAATACACCTCTCCCTGTCTATCATTCAGTTTTCATCTGGATTATGTCAATGGTGGATGATGACGCCCTGCTCATAGAGCGAAGCGATCTCCTCTGAGGAATAGCCAACCTCTTCCAGCAGGTCTTCATTATCCATCCCCAGAACCGGCGTACCGCGCCAAATCTGGGAAGTGTTATTCTTGAAGTAGGGGGTAGGACGGACGCTCTTCCACTTTTTCCCCATGAGAGGGTCCTCCACCTCGATGATGGACTGCCTCGCTTTATAGTGGGGATTCTCCAGCATATCCGCATAGGTGAGGATGGGACTTGCAATGGCACCGTTGGCCAGTGCGCTGTCTACAACCTCTTGCTGCGTATGGGTATCACAGAACTCACGCATGCGACGTTCCAGTTCCAAACCCATTTCCGGCTGCGTGCTGAAGGGAGGCCAGGGCCGGGGATCCACGTCTTCCATGCCGCACATTTTCAGCGTGCCGTAAGTAGTGGCTCCCACTTGGCCGGACATCCAGAAAACATACTTTCCGTCCTTGCACTTATAAACGCCATCTCCCCAGGCCCGGTCCGTACGGTTCCCGCTGCGGGTAGCTTCCCTGCCGCAGTTCAGTCCGAATCCAACGGCGTCGCCGGAGGCGCGGAGCATTGCCTCATACATACAGACGTCAACGCTCTCACCCTTTCCGGTCTGCTGAACTCGGTGAAGCGCAGCCAAAGCGCCCACGGTTCCGGTCAGGGCGGACATATAGTCCGCAGTATAGAGCCTGGCGACCATCGGGGTTTCGGGAGGACCGTTGAAGTTCATATAGCCGGAGAATGCCTGGGCGATGGCGTCCAGCGCCGGGCGGCGGACATAGGAGGGGTCGCCGAACTGCCCATAGCCACTGACGTGAACGATAACCATTTTGGGATTTTCCTCCCAGATCACTTCATCGGTGAAGCCGAGCTTGGCAAGACTGCCGGCCTTTGCGTTTTCGATAAAGATATCGTTGACCCGGATGAGCCGCTTAAGAACCTCGACGCCTTCCGGGACATGCAGGTTCAGAGCCATACTCAACTGGTTGCGGTGCTCGCAGGAGAACCACTCCGGTACTGTGGTACGCAGGCCGTCGGGCAATTCCGCACGCTCCACCGAAGTGACGGCGGCACCCATTTCCGCCATCAGGCCGCCGATATAGGGACCTGCGATGAAATTGGCAACGGATAACACTCGGACGCCTTGGAGCGTGCCGACTGCGGGGATTTCGCTTCGTTTCATGCTGTCATCTCGCTTTCACTAAGATAAAGGGGAGAGGGCCCGCCCTGGCGGCGGGCCGTCTCTCTTCGGGGAATGTGGCCATTAAATGGCTCCGCGTTCCTTCATTTCTTCATAGGTGGAGTTTTCTGCCACCATATCAGCGAGCTTTTCTATCTTTCCGTCATAGGTTCGGCCCTGGAAGGTATAGGCACGCGGTTCGCCCAGCCCCATCATCTCTCTGGCTTGAGCCGGCGTGGCCAGCGGACGGCCCAGATCACGGGCGATGCGGACAATGCGTTCCACCAGCTGAGCGTTGCTGGAGGCCAGCTCGCCCTTACCGTAGTAAACGTTATCCTCCATGCCGGTGCGAACATGATGACCCATGATGAGGGAGGCGGCGGCCAGCGGAGTCTGGACCGCGCCGATGCCCAGTATGGACAGCAGAGAGTTGGCTGGCAGCATTTTTTCCGCATACTGGATGGTTTCCAGGCAGGGAACGGCGCCGTTGCCATTCAGAATGAGCTGAATCCAATAGGGCTCCTCTACCAGTCCGGCTTTTACCATTTTGTTCAGATAGTCAATATCGCCGAGGTCGAACAGCTCCAGCTCTGGCTTGGCGCCGTACTTCTTGAGCAGTTCCAGGTTTTCAATGGTGTCAGGCCAGGTCTGCGCGAAGATGAAGCACTGGTCATAGGTCAGGCGGCACAAATCCAAACTGGCAACCTCGGGCATTGCGGGAGCGGAAACCTGCCAAACAGAGGCGGCGGGTTTGTCCTTGAAGAACATGCGGGCGCCTACAAAGGTGTTGTTTACAATGATATCGGGGCACTTCTCCCGAATGCGGGCGTTGATCTCCATGTAGGTGTTGGGATCCATGCTCATCTGGGAGGGATTTTCCGGATCACGGGTGTGAATGTGAACCAGTACCGCGCCGGCATTGTATGCGTCATATACCTGCTGTACCTGCTCGTCGATGGATTCGGGCAGATTGGGATTGGCCTTTTTCGTGTGCATTCCACCGGTGATGGCTACCGAGAGAATGGCGGGAGAGAAATTATACAGGCCATACCGGCCCATCTTTTCCGCTCTTTTTGCCACGTCTCTTACTTCACCAACATACCATTCCTGCGCCATTTTGTTCTCCTCCTTAAAATTGTAATTGTGCTGGGGATGAATGGACGTAATCCCCATCCAACCAGCAAGCTAATAGTATAATATACATAAAAAATAGTCAATAAATCGAATATATATCGTACATATTTTATAGAATGTGCAGTCGTTGACAGATCAAAAGAAATGTCCAGAATTGAACGAAAGACATGGGGTGTAGCATGTTCTGACCATACAGAAGTGCCGTCTGGCCAAAAGCTATAGAATCTATTTTCCACCAGGACGGCATTGTCTTGTGCGCTTCATATGAGGCTATCTATCGGGGAGGAAAAGGCCCTGAATGCAAGCAGCAGGAAAGGGTGTGACATCCAGGTGAGCGTAGAACGCTTCCTATGGATCTTACACCCGGTGTTGCACAGAACTTCATATTGACTTTACCTAAAATTTACAGATATTTGACGGCGGCGGGGAGGCGCTGGGGGCAGGAGTTTGATAAAATGATAAAATGAAGAGCTATACACATGTATTGCTGATAAAAAATTGCTGCGACCCCGAAAATCCTGCGGTGGCTTCGTATTCTACCGCTGGAGGGGTGGAGGGATCGAAATGGTACTGACGGAACACAGTGTCGTAGGCCAGGTATATGCGGCAAAGACAGATGCGGATGCAGCGGACGGACTGATTCGTCAGTACATGGGCTTCATCCGCAGCGAGACAGTGAAGTTCACCCACGCCGCTCCGGAGGACGGCCATGAGGATGAGCTGAGCATCGCCATGCTGGCCTTTTATGAGGCTATCCTCGGTTATGAAAGGACCCGCGGGGCCTTTCTTTCCTATGCGGCCAGAGCCATTAGGAACCGACTTGTGGACTACTACCGGAGAGAAAAGCGACACAGGAATGTAGTCTCCCTGCATGCCCCTGCAGATGACGATGGGGACAGATCCATTCTGGAGACCCTGCCGGATACCCGGGATGAGATCGGGGAGCTGGAAACGCGTACAGCAAGCCAGCAGGAGATCCGGGAGTTCGGTGAGCAGCTGGAGCGGTTTGGTATCACCTTCTCTGATGTAGCGGACAACTGTCCCCGGCAGGAGCGCACGCTGGCCGCCTGCCATCGAGTGCTGGACCACGCGCGGTCCCACCCGGAGCTGCTGGACCGGCTGGTGAAGTCGGGCCGCCTGCCCATCAATGAACTGGCGTCTGGCTCCGGCGCAGACAAAAAGACGCTGGAGCGGCACCGGAAGTACCTGGTGGCCATCCTGCTGGCCTTTACCAATGGCTATGAGATCATCCGGGGGCACCTGTGCCGGCTTGCTCCGGCGAAGGGAGGGAGCGCGACATGAAGTACCTTGTGATGGAGATTCACCCGGCCTACGCAGTGGTGCTGGATGAGGAGGGGCGCTTTTTCAAGGCGGCCAACCTGCACTATCAGGTGGGCGACACCGTCCAGAACGTTGTGAAGCTCCGGCAGCCGAAGGCAAAGCATCCCGCCCTGTGGAAGCCTCTGTCCGGCCTGATTGCCGCGGCCGCCTGCTTCTGTCTCGTGTTTTTCGGCTATTACCAACCCAACTTCACCGCCTACGGCACCCTCCGCATCCAGATCAATCCCGACGTGGAGATGACCGTCAGCCGCACCGACCGGGTGTTGGATCTGGAAGGGCTGAACGCGGACGGCGAGGAGCTGATTGAAGGGTACTCCTATCGGGGGAAGGACCGGGAAACGGCTGCCAATGAGCTGGTGGAGCGGGCCATCGACATGGGCTACCTGTCCGACGGGGATACCATCTCCATCACTGTCAGCAGCCAGGACGCGGACTGGCAGGCCCGCGAGGAGGAACAGATCCGGGCGCAGTTGGAGGAGCGGTACGGAGAGACCATTGTGATCCGGCTGGGGAGCGATCCTGACCCTGTGGTTACGCCGCCTCAGAGCGATTCGCCGGAAATTGTCATTCCGGTGACGCCTCCAACGACTACAGGGAATGACACAGACTACGACGATACGGACTACGGCCCCAATGCCGACGGCGTAACCGATTATGAGGATACCGATTACGGATCTTATACCGACGGTATCACCGATTATGAGGAGCGGGGTGATGATGCATGGGGCGGCGATGATGATACGGACTATGACGATGGAGACGACTGGGATGATGGAGATGACGGAGATGACCGGGACGATGATGACGATAATGACTGACCAGAGATAGGGACTCCAAAAGATTTCAGAATATTTTCCGGCGACCCCGGTTTTCAAACTGGTATTGCGTATCCTCCTTATGTAAGCCAAAGAGAAAAACAAACTTTTCAAAGACCCCGTTTTTCAGACAGCGGCTTCGTAACCTACAAGCAGAGGACAAACACAACAACATTATGAGGTGATTCACATGAAAAAAAACTTCACTCCTAAGCTGTTTGGGCTTGCCCTGACCGCCGCTCTGACCCTGACCACCCTGGCTGCCTGTGGAAACAGCGCCGGTATGGCCGCAAACCCGGAAATCGAGAGCAGTGCCACCCCAACAGTGCAGGAAACCCCTGGCGGAAGTGTTGGGACAGTACTCTTGAGCGTAAACCCGGAGATTGAGATTGACTACGACGAGGCAGGCAATGTGGTTGACCTGCGTGCCCTCAACAATGACGGCACAACTGTCCTAGCGTCTTACGCCGGATACGAAGGGAAAGCCTGTACCACCGTTATTGGCGAATTGGTGCATGCGATCAACGCCGAAGGATATTTTGATGCCACCATTGATGGCAACGAGAAGAACATTGTGCTCAAGCTGGAGCGGGGCTCTGCATACCCCAGCGATGAGTTTCTGAACGACTTGGCCGAGGCCGTCCGACTGGTGGTAGAAGAAGGACAGATTGGATCCCGAACCGTGACGTTGGATGACGACGACTATGATGACGCCTATGCTGACCGGGGCTACATCAGCGCCCAGGCGGCCCAGAATATCCTCTCCGCCCAGCTGGGCCGGGACGACATCCAGTTTGTGGAGAAGGAGTATGACCTGGATGACGGGGAGTACGAAGTAGAGCTTGTTATGGACGGCGTAGAATATGAGTATGAGGTGAACGCCTTGACCGGTAAAGTCACAGAAATGGACATTGACTACCAGGACTATGATGATACCGATTACGGCCCCGGCAGCGATGGCTTTACCGACTATCAGGACACGGACTACGGCCCTAATGCCGATGGATATACCGACTATGACGATACGGACTACGGTCCTAACGCAGACGGTATCACTGACTATGACGATACGGACTACGGCCCCAACGCCGACGGTATCACCGATTACGACGACACAGACTACGGTCCCAACGCCGATGGCATCACCGACTATGACGACACAGACTACGGTCCCAACGCGGACGGCATCACCGACTATGATGACACGGATTACGGCCCCAATGCCGACGGTGTCACCGACTATGACGACTGGGATGACACCGACTATGATGATTGGGACGACACGGACTACGATGACTGGGACGACTAAAGCACCCAAACTGCGCCACGAGAGCAAGCACCAGATCTCTCCCCAGGAGGATCTGGTGCTCTCCGGAAGGCTGCGCCGCCTGTTTGCCCACGACGCCCACGCCGGGCCGGATGGAAGCTACCGGATCACCAGCCTGTATTTCGATACCCCCTATGACGGGGCCCTCCGGGAAAAGCTGGACGGGGTGGACCGCCGGGAGAAGTTCCGCCTGCGGTACTACGGGGAGGAATCCGCCGGGGTGAAGTTGGAGAAGAAATATAAGATCAACGGCCTGTGCGGCAAGCGAAGCGCCCGCCTCTCCCGGGAGGAGGCAGAACGGCTTTTGGCGGGGGAGGAAGGTTTTCTGTTCCGGCGGGGGGAGCCGCTGCTGACGGAACTGTACAGCAAGCTGCGGGGAAACGGCCTGGCGCCCCGGACCGTGGTGTGCTATGACCGGGAGGCCTTCACCTATGCCCCCGGCAACGTCCGGGTCACCCTGGACCGGAACATCCGCACCGGGTTGAGCCCCCTGGACTTTTTCCGTCCGGAACGGTTTGCCCTCAGGCCCCTGGGCGGACTTACGGTGCTGGAGGTCAAATACGACGCCTTTCTGCCCGACCTGGTGCGCATGGCGGTGCAGGTGCCCGGCCGCCGGGGGGGCGCCTGCTCCAAGTACGCCCTGTGCCGGCGGTTTGACTGAGATAAGACAACAAGAGAAGAGGAGTAGCTGCTATGCCGACGTTTACCTTTCAGGACATTTTCAAGTCCAGCTTTCTGGAACGCCTGGACAGCGTCTCCCTGTTGGACACCGCCATCGCCCTGGCGCTGGCATTTTTCCTGGGCCTATTCATCTTCCTGGTCTACAAAAAGAGCTACGCCGGGGTGATGTACTCCCCCAGCTTCGGCGTGACCCTCATCGCCCTAGCCCTGATCACCACCCTGCTCATCCTGGCGGTGACCAGCAACATCGTCCTCTCCCTTGGCATGGTGGGCGCGCTGTCCATTGTCCGGTTCCGCACCGCCATCAAGGAACCCATGGACATTGCCTTCCTGTTCTGGGCCATCGCCGTGGGCATCGTGCTGGCCGCGGGGCTGATCCCTCTGGCGGTGGTGGGCAGCCTCTTCATCGGCGTGGTTCTGCTGGTGTTCTCCCGGCAGAAGAACGGGGAGTCCCCCTACATTCTGGTGGTCCACTGCGCCACCCAGGACGAGGAGGAACAGGTCCGGGCCCTGGTGGAGGACCGGGTGCGGCGGCTGAATCTCAAGAGCAAGAGCGTATCTCCCGGCCAGATCGAGCTGAATTACGAGGTGCGCCTCCGGGACGGGGACGCCGGCTTCGTCAACGAACTGGGAGAGATGGCGGGGGTGGAGCACGTGGTGCTGGTCTCCTACAACGGGGACTATATGGGATAGCCGCCATGATCCGACACCGACACGTGGATCTGATCTGCGCCATGGCCATGGCGCTGGCCCTGATTCTGACCGGGCTGCTCTTTTTCGGAGAGGCTTTGGGCATCCGGCGGTCCTCCGCCGCACCGGAGCATGCCTCCCGCCTCTTTGACGACAGCCGGGTCCACACTGTGGATCTCCAGGTGGAGGACTGGGGGCAGTTCATCGCGGACGCGCCGGCGGAGGAGTATACCACCTGCACTGTGGCCATTGATGGAGAGAAGTTCTACCAAGTGGGCCTGCGGGCCAAGGGGAATAACTCCCGGCGGCTGACGGAGGAATACGGTCTGAGCCGGTACAGCCTGAAGCTGGAGTTTGACCACTATGTGGACGGGGGAAACTACCACGGTCTGGACAAGCTGTCCCTGGACGCCTCCTTCCAGGACAACAGCTATCTGAAAACCTGGCTGGTCTTTGATATGATGGACTACATGGGGGTACCCACCCCCCTGCGCAGCTATGTGTGGGTGACGGTGAACGGCCGGCCCTGGGGGTTGTTCCTGGCCATCGAGGAGCCGGAGGAGGCCTTTGCCCGGCGGAACTTCGGGGTGAATCACGGCCAACTCTACAAGCCGGACTACACCTCATTGAATGCCGAGAACGCCGACGTGGCCCTGCGGTATGTGGACGACGACCCGGACAGCTATCCCAACATCTTTGACAACGGGAAATTCAATGTGGACGAAGACGACCAAACCCGGCTCATCCAGGCGCTGGAAACCCTGGCCTCCGGGGAGAACCTGGAGCAGGCGGTAGACGTGGATGAAGTACTGCGATACTTTGTGGTACAGGTGTTTGTGATGAACTGGGACAGCTACCTGGGACACACCGGGCACAACTACTTCCTCTACGAGGAGGATGGGGTGCTGTCCATCCTGCCCTGGGACTACAACCTGGCCTTCGGCACCTATGCCCTGGGGATGACCGACCCCATCCGGGACCCCAATGTACTTATCAATTGGCCGGTGAATACCCCTGCCCGGGGGGAGACCATGCTGAACCGGCCTCTCTACCACAACCTGATGAAGCACAAGGAGTACTTCGCCCAGTACCACGCCCACTTCGACCAGTTCCTCACCGGATACTTCGAGAGCGGCCAGTGTGAGGCGCAGGTCCGCCAGGCTCAGGCTCTCATCACACCCTATGTGGAGGCCGACCCCACCGCCTTCTGCTCCTACTCTGACCACCTGCTGGCGGTGGACACCCTGATGGCGGTGTGTGCTCTGCGCGCCCAGAGCGTCCGGGGGCAGCTGAGCGGGGACTACCCCATCACCCTGGCCCAGCAGGCAGAGCACCCCGGCGCCGGGGTGGACGCCTCCCATGTGGACCTGCGGGCACTGGGGGACTTTCAGGATCTGAGGGAGGCCAAAGAGCGGCAGGATATGGCACGGGAGGCTGTGAAATAAAGGGACGGCAATCCGGTTGCCGTCTCTTGCTGAATTCTAGAGAAAAAGGCGCTGCGAACGAAATATCGTCCAGGATAAGGGATGCGATTCGAACCCTGGGCTACTTGGGCACGAAGAGAAGCCCGAATACAGTGAAATTAAAGGGGACCCAAAAGGGGCCCCTTTTCATCTGTAATTTCATATGTAATTTTGGTTCTTCATCTGCAATTTTGGTTTTCAGATATGAAATTTGAAATGCGCTTTCAAAAATCCCCAATCTCCTGCAGGAGTAAGAAAAAACCGCTATCCATTGCAACGCAACAGATAACGGTTTTGGTCGGAGTGCCGGGATTTGAACCCGGGGCCTCTTGGACCCGAACCAAGCGCGATACCAAACTTCGCCACACCCCGAAAAGGCACATATCATTATAAGGATGTGCGGGCGGTTTGTCAAGTCCCGAAAGGGAGAAATGGCAGAGGCGCGTGTAGGTTTGTCAAACATATTGGACGGTGAACTCTAAGGGA
>ULUX01080477.1_pt1 | contig 18405 bp, 19 predicted proteins | sample 1958961 | NCBI WGS metagenome assembly ULUX01 (sample SAMEA4835773, study PRJEB28245) | human gut metagenome | biome: gut microbiome; material: fecal sample | place: Denmark | collected 2008 | reverse complement strand
CAGCCGCGACAAAGCCGCGAGGTTGCGCGCGCGAGGAAAAAATGGGCCGGAAAAAGGTCGCCAACAAATACGCCCGTGCGCGGGTACCTTATATCCGCAATTTTTAGGGGGTGCTGCAAAAAGCCGAAAAAATCACGCATTTTTGGAAAGAGGGTGCAGAAATTGACGAAGAAGGAAAAGGAAATCCGGGCAAGCCTGGAAAAACAGCTGAAGGACTGCGGAGCCGATCTTCTGCACTATCAAGAACTTTTGGACGATTATATTTTTTTCTTCGGCATGGAGAGGAAAATGCAGGCCGCTGTAAAAAAGCAGGGCTTGACCGTCACCGCAGTAAGCGCAGCCGGGAAAGAATACGACAAGGAAAACCCCGCAATAAAGGCCGCCGCCCTGTATAACCAGCGTATGCTTCACATCTTGCGCGAAATGGGTCTGACAACGGCAACTTGCAGGCCGCCAGAAACCGACGGAAGCGGCGACCTGGGATGAATCCAAGAATACAAGCCTATATTGACATTGTGGAAAGCGGCGAAATACCGATGTGCCGCGAACAGCTGCTGCTTATCAAGCGTGTAAAGGCTGCGTTTGAGAATGAGAAAATACACGTTGACGACGAACAGCTGGAACGTTATATGGGCCTGCAAAAATATTTTGAATACAAACTTTTGCCATGGGAAGAATTTGTTTTTGCGCTGCATAACTGCACATACACCGAAAGCGGCGCACTGCGCTGGCCTATTCTGTTTATTGAGGTTGGACGCGGCGCTGGAAAAAACGGCTACCTGGCCTATGAAGATTTTGCACTTGTCACCCCCATAAACGGGGTAAAGCATTACAACATTGACATTTTCGCCACGGCGGAAGACCAGGCCCGCGCGACCTTCGACGACATATACGAATTGCTGGACGGGAACAAGCCTTATTTTCAAAAATTCTTTACCTGGACAAAAGAAGAAATTGTCAATAAAGCAACCATGAGCCGGATAAAATACCACACCAGCGCCCCAAAGACAAAAGACGGCGGGCGGCCCGGCAAGGTAGATTTTGACGAACTGCACGCCTACGAAAATTCTAAGCTAATCGACGTTGCGGTGGGCGGCCTGGGCAAGCGACGCCTTCCCCGCCGCACGTTCATAACCACACAAGGCGACGTGCGCGACGGCCCGCTGGACAAGTACACGGCCAGGGCTGAAAAAGTCCTTGAAGGCAACACCCCGGACAGCGGCTGGCTGTATTTTATATGCCGCCTGGACAGCGACGCGGAAATTATGCAGCCGGAAATGTGGGGCAAGGCAAACCCGTCTTTGTACGACCCAGCACGCACCGAACTGCTGGAAGAAATCAAACTTGAATTTGAGGAATACAAGGAAGACCCGGCGGGGCACGGCGCTTTCGCAACCAAACGCATGAACCGCCCGCAGGGCGACAAGGAAGCCGAAGTCACCAGCTGGGAAAATATTCTTGCAGCTTCCCGGCCTATCCCGGAAGGAATCGGCCTGGAAACGCACCCGGCGGTTTGGGGCGTTGACTACGCCAGCACGCAGGACTTTGTTGCCGCTGGCGTGCTGTGGGAAATCCAGGGAACTTATTACTGGATAACGCACACATGGGTTTGCGCACAAAGCAAGACACTTTCGCGGATCCAGTTTCCGCTTGCCGAAGCCGAAGCGCGGGGAGAATTAACGATGGTAGACGCGCCAGAGATCGACCCGGAAACGCCGGTCAACTGGATAGTAGAACAAAGCGAAAAATACAATTTGTTGCTGGGCGGCATTGACCATTACCGCTATACCCTGTTGTCAAAAGCCTTCGCTTCGGCGGGATTCAGCACCGACAAGCGCACCGGCAACGTAAAGCTAACATACACGCCGGAACAATCCCAGGTTGCGCCCATCATTACAAGCGCGTTCACAAGCCAACGCATTGTTTGGGGCGACAGTATGCTAATGCGCTGGTACACGAACAACGCCTGCCGCCTTATCGACAAGCGCGGCAATATATCGTTTGGAAAGTATGAGCCTAAGAGCCGGAAAACGGACGGCTTTATGGCAATGGTTGCGGCCTTCGTGGCTGCCGTTATCAAGCAGGACGAAATGCAGGCGGCGGACTATTCTTCCGCCGACCTGCCGGACGTTTACACCTACTAAGCCAACGGAAAGGGGGTGAAATATTGAAATTTGCAAACTTTGTAAGCAGTTTGCTGGACCTGGCCCCGCGCGACGCTTCGGGAAACATCGTCCTGCAAGGCGCAACCGCAGAGCAGCGGTTGAATGTCGAAGAACTGGCTATTTTTTCGACCATTGACCTGATTGCTTCGGCGGCTTCCCTGTGCGAGTGGCGCACCTACCAGGCCGGAGAGCGAAAGAAGGGCGAAGACTGGTACAGCTTCAACGTGGAGCCGAACCCAAACCAAAACGCTGCGGAATTCAAGCGCCTGCTTGTGGCCCGTCTGCTGCGATTCAACGAAGCGCTGGTTTTCGAGCGCGGCGGCGCGCTGTACCTGGCCGACAGCTTCACACGAACCGAGTACGCCTTCCGCCCGTGCGTGTATACCGGCGTTACCTGCAACAATTTAACGCTTTCCTACACGCTTACGGAGCCGGACGTGTTTTATTTCCGGCTGGCGAACCAGGACGCTGCCGCACTGCTGGCGAACCTGCGCGGCCTGTACAGCGAAGCAATGAAGGAAGCACTGGACAAGTACAAGAAGTCGGGCGGGCGCAGCGGTATACTGGAAATTTCCGGCCAGGCCCGTGGCAAAAAGACGTTTGAAACCGATCTGGACAAGTTGATGAACGAGCGATTCAAAACGTTTTTCGAGAACAAGAACGCCGTGCTTCCCCTGCTTGATGGCTTCCACTACGTCCCGCAGGACGGAGCAGCCACACAGAAGGGCGCAAACGAAATAAGCGACTTGGACAGCCTTATCAAACAGGCCCAAGACCGCGCCTGCAACGTCTATCACGTCGCACCCAGCCTGCTGCGCGGCGAAGTCACAAACATTGACGAAGCTATCCGCAGCACGCTGTCCTTCGGCGTAAAGCCGCCGCTGCGGCTGATTGAAACCGAAATCAACCGAAAAGCCTACGGCAAGGACGTGCTGAACGGCTGGAAGATGATGGTTGACACTACGCACATTCGCCTTGTGGACGTTTTCGACGCGGCGGCGCAGGCCGACAAGCTGGTGCAGGACGCGCTTTATAGCGTAAACGAACTGCGCGAAAAGTTTGAAGACGACCCGATCCCCGAAAGGTGGGCAAGCGAATACAACCGCACAAAAAACATGGAAAAAGTACAGCCGCAGGCTGCGGCACCGAAAGGAGGTGAGAAGTAAAAAATGAGAATCGGAATGGAAGCAGTTATGCAGGCCGGAACGACTGGGAAGGCGTTCAATTTTTGGCTGGTGGACACTATCGCCCCCGACCAAAAAACGCGGAACTGGTACACCGGCGAGGAAACCACCGTGGAAAGCAAGACAAGCCAGCGCTACTTCGTTGATAACCTGAACGGCGCGGCGGCTGGCGACACCGTGAACCTGTATATCAACAGTGTGGGCGGAAGCGTAAAGGAAGCGCTGGGAATTTACAGCACCCTGCGCCGCTGCCCCGCCACTGTTGTGGCATACATTGACGGATACGCCGCTTCTGCGGCTTCTGTCATTGCTATGGCGGCGGACAAAATTATCATGCCGCGCAATACTTGCATGATGGTACACAACGCCGCCGGTCCGGCCTACGGCAACGCAACACAGCTGCGCAAGGCTGCCGACGACCTGGAAGTTATCAACCTGGCGGCAATTCAATCCTACATGAACAAGGCGGGCGACAAGCTGCCCGCCGACAAACTGTCGGAACTGCTGAACGCGGAAACCTGGCTGACTGCCGAAGACTGCATAGAGTACGGCCTGGCCGACGAATACGCCGACACGGACGCAGACCTTGACGAAGCAATTCGGCAATACCGCGCCGCGATGGAAGCCGCCCCGCAAATGCAGCTTGAAAAGGCAATGCCCAGTTTCATGCCTGCCGCCAAAGCCCCCGAAACCGCCCCGCCGCCCCCGGCGGAACCTTCCCCCGCTTCCCCGGCGGAAGCTGCCGAAGGGAAAAAGACCAGCGCAATTTTTATGCTGCTGGAATCCATGACAAAGGAGTAAAACAACAATGAGAAGCAGAGATCTTATCGCAAACGCCAAGAAGGCGAACGCTGCGACGCTGGCCGCCGCCTTCCAGACCGGCGACGAAACCAAAATGACCGAGGCCCTGGCGACCTTCTGCGGCGACATCGAGGAAGCCGTTCTGCAGCAGGCCCAGCAGGAAGCCGACGAACGCAACCAGGACACTGCCATCATGGCCGCCCGTGGCGTTCATGTGCTTACCAGCGCGGAAATGAACTATTACACCGAACTGGGCAAGTGTGTCAAGTCGGGCGATCCCAAGATGGCCATTACCAACTTCAAGGTTGCCATGCCCGAAACTGTGATCGACGGCGTTATCGGCACCATCAAGAAGGAACACCCCCTGTTAGACCGTATCAGCTTCGTGAACACCAGCTACCTGACCCGCTTCGTCGTCAATGCCGCCCCCGCTTCCGCTGCGACATGGGGCAACATCACCGACAAAATCAGCAAGGAACTGACCGGCGCGCTGAAAGACTTCAACATGACCCTGCTGAAGCTGTCCGTGTTTATGTGTATCAGCCAGGACCTTGTTGATCTGGGGCCGCAGTACCTTGACCAGTACGTCCGCGAGAGCCTGTCGGAAAGCATTGCAATGGCCCTGGAAAGCGCCATTGTGGACGGCGACGGCAACGGAAAGCCCATCGGCATGACCCGCGATATTTCCGACACCGCCAGCGTCGTGGGCGGCGCTTACCCGCGTATGACCGCCGTCAAGCTGGACAAGCTGGACCCCGCGCCCCTGGGCAACATCGTGGCGAAGCTGGCCCGCGACCCTGTGGACGCTACCAAGGCCCGCGCCATCGACCCCGGCGACCTGATCTTCCTGTGCAACCCGTTTGACTACTGGCAGAAGATTATGCCCGCCACTTCCTTCCGCCGCCCCGACGGCACCTGGGCGCACGACATTCTGCCCATTCCCGCAGAGACCATGCAGACCGCCGCCCTGGAAAGCGGCAAGGCCGTGCTGGGCATTGCGTCCCGCTACTTCGCGGGCCTGGGCGCAACCGGCAAGGACGGCACCATCGTGCAGGACGACAGCGTGCGCTTTTTCGAGGACGAGCGCGCCTACAAAGCCAAGTTGCAGGGCAACGCCCGCCCCTTGGACGCTTACGCCTTCGTCCTGCTGGACATTTCCGCCCTTGACACCAACCCCGCCACGCTGGTGCAGGTTGTCGCCCCTGTCGTCACCAAAGCAGAAAGCTGATAACGCGGAGGGCCTACCATGAACGAAACAGCGGAGACCGCAGCGCAGGCAAGCGACCAGCTGTACCAGGCTGTACTTAACCGCATGAACATAACGTGGGAGCCTGACGAAAAAACCGAACGCAACACAAAAAACGCCATAGAAGAAGCCCTGGACTACCTGCGAGATACTGCCGGAAGCCCAGGGCTTTCGTTTGAAAGCGGGGAACTTCGTCAGCTGCTTATAACGGCGGCCTGGTACTTTGTGAATAGCAAACGCGCCGACTTCATCGAAGAATACAGCGGCGAATTAAATATGCTTCGGTTTCGGGAGGGCTTCGGCTGTGGCAAAGAATAAAATCAAATTTGAAACTTTTCTTGATGGGCTTTGCAGTGTGTGGCGACTTGACGACAAACAGCGGCCTGTACCGGTAATCAAAAATATGCGCTTCCAAGACCGCATTATCGGCACCCGGCGGAACTACGAAGCGGAACAGGCGGGCCACAAGGTTGAACGCCTTATCCGTATACCGCGCGCCGACCAGGTGGAACGTGGTGCTTTTGTAGTTATCAGCGGAAAACAGTACGGCATTGCGCAAACGCAAATCATCAAGGACACGCTGCCCGAATGTACGGACTTGACCCTGGAGCAGCCGGAACTTCTGCTCGACTTCGACGACACGGAGGTGGGCGGCGGTGGCCGATTTTGATTTTTCGGCGGCACTTACCGCGACGCTAAGGACATACGCCAACGGCGTGGCCGAAGCCGTGAACGAAGCTGCCGAGAAGTGCGCAAAGGGACTTGCCAAGGAACTGCGCGGCACCGCCCCGAAGCGGACGGGCGCATACGCAAAAGACTGGACTTCCAAGCAGACGGGCGCGAACGCACGCGGCGCGAAGACGTACACCGTGTACAACAAAGCCCATTACCAGCTTACACACCTTTTGCAGAATGGCCACAAAGGCCCTGCCCCTGCCCCGGCCTACCCGCACACTGACCGCCCGGCGGAAAAGTGGCAGCAAGAATTCGTTACCGAGTGCGAGGAAGCGACCAAATGAAAAGAAGCACCATACTTGCCCGGCTTGCTGAAACCGGGATCCGGCAGGAAGCGGAAAAGGTTGTGCCAGCGAACGGCGCACCTGTGCCGCTTCCCTATCACGTTGTCCGCGCGGACGAAGTGGAAGACGGCGACGACCTGGGCCGCGTGAGAATTAAAACGCTTACCTGGGCCGTTGCCCTTTTTACAAAAAACAAAGACTCTGCACTTGAATGCAAAATCCTGGCCGCCCTGCAAGGCTGCGGCCCCGTGAACGTAGACCACTTCCCCGACGGCACCCCCTATCAAACACTTTTTTCATTCACGACAAGAGAGGTACACACATGAAAGAGATCGACAACAGCGAAAATATTATCCTGGGCAGCGGCGACCTGTACATCGTCGAGTTTAACGACACTGTGCCCGAAGACGCAACCATCGAGATCGACGACAACCGCGCGGGCAACATCAAGGGCGGCGCAACGCTGGAATACACAGCGACCAGCCAGACCGTGAAGGACGACAAGGGCCGCGTTTCTAAAACCATCGTCACCGAGGAAGACGTTAAACTCAAAACCGGCCTTATCACCTGGTCCCCCGCCTACCTGCAGGCGCTTATCGAAACCGCCCGCGTGACCGAGACCGGGAAAAGCGGACAGCACAAGCACCGCACTTACAAGCTGGGCGGCCTTGCCAACAAGACCGGCAAGCGCTACCTGTACCGCTTCGTCCACACCCGCGACGACGGGCGCAAGCTGCGCATTACCGTAACGGGCAAGAACAGCGGCACCATCAGCATTGCCTTCCAGAATGACAACCCCACGCAGGTGGACGCAGAGGTGACCGCGCAGAGCCTGGACAGCGACGGCACCCTGGTTATCATGGACGACGAACTGACCGAGAACGCAACCTAACGGAGAGGGGGCAAAAGCGTGTTTGTACTTTCGGGCGTCAAAAAACGCTACTATGAATTCCAGGCACCTGACAACAAACAGGTGCTTCACATTGAGCCGCCGAAACTGAAAACCCTTAACCGCATGAACGACCTGTCCCGCCCGGATTCTACGCCGAAGGAAGCGGCGGAAGTCGTGGCCCGCGTTATCGCCAAAAACAAGGAACACCGCAAAATTACTGCGGACACGGTTATGGAGTGGATGGACATGGACCAGCTGGCCGGTTTCGTTCTGGATTTTGTCAGATGGCTTTCTAACGAAAAGAAGAACGACCCAAACTAACGCCCCCCTCTTACCCAGAAACGGACGGAGAGGGGGTGCCGTTTGCACTGTGCAGCGCAAGCGAAAAGCTGGTTTCCGAATACGCGGGCATTCCTCTGCCTGCCGTCTATGACCTGGACATTATTACATTCTGGGCGCTTCTGCGCGACGGCGTGATATACAACCGGGCGCAGACGGAAACGGGCAGGAAATGGCTGCGCAATGCGTGGAGAATCACACAGACGGAGCCGGAGACCGAAAAACTGAAAGCAAAATACGGAGAAAGGGGGAATTGACGATGGCGGCCAAAACACTAAAGGGCATTACCGTTGAAATCAACGGCAAAACAACCGGCCTTGCAAACGCCCTAAAGGACGTTACCAAGACTTCCACGGCCCTGTCCAGCAACTTGAAGGAAATCAATAAGGCGCTGAAACTGGATCCCGGAAACACCGAACTGCTGAACGAAAAGCAGAGAATTCTTTCCGAAAGCGTAGCCGCCGCGCGCAAGGAATTGGAAACCCTGGAAGGCGTACAGAAACAGGTTTCGGACCAGTACGCCAACGGCGACATTGACCGGGGCGCGTGGTTGGAATATCAAAACAAACTGCAAAAGGCCAAGCAGCACCTTGAAGATCTGGAAAAAGCGCAGAAAGACTTCGGCACCGCTGCCGCCCAGACCATAAAGGAAGCCGGCGCGAAAATCGAGGAATACGGCGGCAAGGCTTCAAAAGTAGGCGAGACGCTAACCAAAAATGTTACCACGCCGCTGACCGCTGCGGCTGCTGCTGGCGTTGCCGCATTTTCTGCCGTGGACGAAGGCGTGGACACCATCGTAACGGCAACGGGCGCAAGCGGCGAAGCCCTGGACGGTCTGGTGGCAAGCTATGAAACAATAGCAACCAGCATACCCGAAGAACTGGGCGACGTTGCCAGCGCTGTGGGCGAGGTAAACACCCGCTTCCACACGACGGGCGAAGAACTGGAAGGGCAGACAACGCTTTTCTTGCAGTTTGCCAAGATAACAGGCGGCGACGTAGTTTCGTCGGTTGACAGTGCCGACAAGGTGCTGAAGACCTTCGGCAAGACTTCGGACGACGCAAGCGGCCTGCTGGGCATGGTAGCCAAGGCGGCGCAGGACACAGGAATAAACGCGCAGGGCCTAATGGACGACGTGCTGGCGAACAGCGCGACCTTTAAGGAACTGAACTTTTCCCTGGAAGAAAGCGTCAACTTCATGGCCCTGTTGGACGAAAACGGCGTTGAATCGGGCGTGGCGCTGGCCGGGCTGAAAAAAGCCGTTGTGAATCTGACCGACGCGGGCATGAGCGAAAGCGAAGCCCTGCAAACCGTTATAGACAAAATCAAAAACGCCGGAAGCGAAACGGAAGCCCTAACCATTGCGCAGGAAACCTTCGGAACAAAGGGCGCGGCTGAAATGGCTACCGCGATACGCGAAGGCCGCCTGAGCCTTGACGACCTGTCGGCCAGCATGGCGGACTATTCAACCGTTGTAACTGACACCTACAACAACACCATGGACGGCGTTGACGGCGCAACGACTGCGGCAAACGCGGCTAAAATCGCAATGTCAACGCTGGGCGAAACAATCAGCGATATGCTGGCCCCTATATTCCAACGTTTAACCCAGCTGCTTATTGACGCAAAAGCGCGCTTTGATACGCTGGACGACGGCCAAAAGCAAGCCATTGTTACCATTGGTCTGATTGTGGCTGCAATCGGTCCGGCCCTTGTGATTATCGGCAAGGTAATTACAGCCGTAGGAACCATTACCACGGGCGTGGGCAGCCTTGTGGGCTTTGTGGGCGGCACGGTTGTGCCGCTTATTACAGGCACCGTAATGCCCGCGCTGTCGGGTCTGTGGGCGCTTATGCTGGCAAATCCTATATCTATTGTTATTGCAGCCATTGCGGCCATTGTGGCCGCGTTTGCGCTGCTGTGGAACAAGTGCGAAGGCTTCCGCAATTTTTGGCTTAATCTTTTTTCTTCCGTCAAAAGCACGGTTGTGGACGCGAAAAACAACGTTCTTTCCACCTTCGACGGAATCAAAAACGGAATTTCGAGCCGCATTGAGGGCGCGAAAAACAGCGTACACAATGCCATTGAAAACATTAAAGGCTTTTTCAATTTTAGCTGGTCCTTGCCGCACCTGCAACTTCCGCACCCGTATATTTCCGGGCGCTTTTCCCTAAACCCGCCCAGTGTGCCCAGCTTCGGTATTAACTGGTACAGAGAAGGCGGCATTTTGTCCGGCGCGCAGATTTTCGGGCAGATGGGGGGCAATCTTTTGGGCGGTGGCGAAGCGGGCCAGGAAGCCGTTCTGCCGTTGTCTGATTTTTACGGTCATCTGGACGGGATTCTGTCGCGGTACATGAACGCCACGGCCAGCGGCCTGGTCATCCAGCTGAACATTGAACGCTTCGAGAACGGCGGATCCGAAGACATTAAGGAAATCGCTCGCCGCGTGGGCATTGAGGTGCGCCGCGAAGTGGAAAAGAAACGGGGGGCTTTTGAGTGATTAACACGTTCTATCTTGACGCGGAAAGCGCCGAAGCCTACGGCCTTATAATGCTGGCCCCGCCTGACCACGTTGTCGCGGAAAGGGACATCGAGCGCAAGGAAGTGCCCGGACGTTCGGGGGACGTGATTATCGACAACGGCAGGTATAAAAACGTAACTGTAAAATACAGCTGCGCGATTCTGCCGGAAGACGGCGTCCCCTACCGCACTACGGTTGCGCGGGCTGTCCAGTTTTTGAAATCCGGCCCCGCGTACAAACAGCTGCGCAACACCTACGACCCAGACCGCTTCCGCGAAGCACGGGTGCAGGGCAGCTATTCGGTGGAAAGCATTGTCGAACAGGCCGGAAAACTGGAAATTGCATTTGACTGCAAACCGCAGTTTTGGCTTGCGTCCGGCCTTGAAACGCTGGACTTGCGCGAAAGCACAACCCTGCTGAACCCGACCAACCAACCAGCGAAGCCCATTATTACCGTTTACGGCACCGGTCCCGGCGTTCTGACCGTGGGCGGAACACAATGCCGCATTTTGGAACTGGCGGACTATATAACGCTTGACTGTGAAAACGAAACGGCCCGGCGGGAAACCGCGAACAAAAACAGCGCTGTTTCCGTGGCCGAATTTCCCACGCTGGAAGGCAGCGTGGGCGTTTCATGGGAAGGCGGAATTGACCGCATAGAAATAGAACCGAGGTGGTGGACCCTGTGAAGCCGAGACTGTACCCCGAAAACGAAACCAACTTTGAAAGCAACGGCCTGGGGCCGCTGTCCGACGCGCTGGCCTGCACCGTCGAGGAAAACCGAAACGGTGCGTTTGAACTGTCGATGGAATACCCGGTCACGGGCGTGCTGTTCGACGAACTGAAACACGGCAGCATTATTTTTGCCCCGCCGAACGACAGCAGCGAACCGCAACCCTTCCGCGTGTACGGTAAAAGCACCCCGCTTTCGGGCGTTGTGACCGTGCGCGCCAAACACATAAGTTACCAGCTGTCGCACATCCCCGTTTCGCCGTTTACGGCAGGCAGCTGCGCGGCGGCCCTGCAAGGGCTTAAAACCAACGCCGTGGAGCCGTGCCCCTTCGACTTCTGGACCGACAAGGAAACCGTTGCAACCTTCACCGTAAAGGAACCGGCGTCGGCGCGTTCCCTGCTGGGTGGCGTAGCCGGGTCGGTGCTGGACGTGTACGGCGGCGAATACGAATTTAACCGCTACACGGTGAAGCTGCACAAGGCACGCGGAACCGACAGCGGGGTGGTTATCGCCTACGGCAAAAACCTGGTTGACATCGACCAGGAAGAAAGCATCGAAAACACGATAACGGGGGTTTACCCCTATTACAAGGACACCGACGGCAACGTGCTGGAACTGCCGGAAAAAGTAATTTCCAGCGCGTCGGCGCATAACTTCCCCTACCCGCGAACGGTCCCGCTGGACTGTTCGCAAGAGTGGCAGGAAACACCGAGCGTCGAACAGCTGCGCGCCTATGCTTCGGCCTACGTCGAAAAGGAAGGCATAGGCGTGCCGTCTGTATCGCTGAAAGTGTCTTTTGTTCCCCTGTGGCAGACCGAGGAATACAAGGCCATTGCCCCGGCGGAACGCTTAAACCTGTGCGATATTGCAACAGTGCGCTTTGAAAAGCTGGGCGTAAATGCGCGGGCCAAGGTTGTGCAAACCGTTTACGACGTGCTGGCCGGGCGCTATGAAAGCGTTACGCTGGGCGAAGCAAGCACCAATCTGGCGGACACCATCGTGGCCCAGGACAAGGCCATAAATGCGAAGGCCGACACCAGCGACCTGGAAGCCGCTGCGGCCAGCGCTTCGGCCTGGATAACCGGCAACAAGGGCGGCTATGTTGTTTTGCGGCGCAATGCCGACGGCCAGCCTTATGAGCTGCTTATCATGGACAAGCCGACCATTGAGGAAGCAACGAAAGTGTGGCGCTTCAACAAGTCGGGCCTGGGTTATTCGTCAACGGGCTATAATGGCACCTACGGCCTGGCAATGACCCAGGACGGGCAAATCGTTGCCGACTACATCACAACCGGCACGCTGTCGGCCAATCTGCTGCGCGCGGGCGTGCTGCAAGACAAAACAGGGAAGGTTTTCAAGCTGGACCTGGACGCGGGCACACTGGACGCGAATTTCACCAGCCTGCAAGTTTCCGGCAAGACCCCGGAACAGATTGCGGCGGAACAGGCCAAGGAAGCCGCAGCGGCGGCAGAGAAGGCCGCCAAGGAAGCCGCAGCAGCAGACTTAAAAGAATACCAGGCCGCCGTTGAAAAGACCGTGCAGGACTTGCAGGGCCAAATTGACGGGAAAACGGAAACCTGGTTTTACCCCTACGACCCTACGGCAAAGAACGAACCCGCAAGCGGTTGGAAAACAGAGGAAGACCGCAAGGCCCACGAAGGCGATCTGTTCTACAACACCGACCCGGCCAGCGGGAAAGCATACCGCTGGGCAAAGGACGGCGACGCATGGGCCTGGGCGCTTCTGCAAGGCGCGGACGTGTCCGCAGCCCTTGCAGCGGCCAAGCAGGCCAAGGACACCGCCGACGGCAAGCGCCGCACCTTCATTTCCACGCCCGTGCCCCCGTATGACGTGGGCGACCTGTGGACACAAGGCGACGCGGGCGAACTGCTGGTGTGTACAACTGCCAAGGCCAGCGGCGCAGCGTTTGCCGCAGGCGACTGGGCAAGCGCGGCAGACTACACGGCGCAGGCCGCCGAAGCCGGGCGGAACCTGATTTCTAATTCGGCTTACATCGGCGTAACTTCGACGTATACAGGATTCGACTTTACAGGAAACCAGGTAAAAATAACACTGACCGACGGAAACAGCGCGCGCAACGCAACAAGGCGGCTGACCGAGTACGGAATCCAAAGCCTGCGAAACAGGAAAATAACGGTTTCCTATGACTACAAAATTACCGAAGCGATAACTTACGCAGAGAACTACAGCGGCACGCCTGGTGCCCTGGGCCGCCTTGAAATCACTTTCGCGGACGGAACAAAGCAGCACATAAGCGCACCGCGCAACGACTTCAAGGCCCTGGGAACGGCGGCAATGGACGACTTCGCCCGTGTTACCGCAACCACAACCGTGCTGGACAGGGAAGTAACGGCGGCTGTTTTCAGGGTATTTTTCCAAGGTGCAACCGGCGCAATCATCTACAAAAATCCGAAGGTTGAACTGGGCGGAATCGCAACCGCCTGGACCCCTGCCCCGGAAGACACCACCCTGGCCGCCACTGCCCCGGCGCTTACACAGCAGGAAGTTTTTAACCGGCTGACAAACAACGGGCAGCTGCAAGGGCTGTACATGAGTGACGGCAAGCTGTACATCAATGCGAAGTATATCGCCGCCGGAAGAATTGCCAGCGTTGACGGGAAAAGCTATTTTGACCTTAACACAGGAAATGCCGTGCTGCGCGGATCCTTTTCCACCCTTGAACGGACGAATTCGACGGGAACATACCGCGTTTTCTTCGATTCGGGAAATATCGCTTGCCAAAAGAAGAACGGCGATAACTGGGACAGCATAGGCTTCCTGTCCTGGAACTACGGCGTAAGCCCCCCGGAAACCTGGATAAAAGCGTCGCGCGTTGACGTACTAAATTCTTTGGACACCCCTGCGGTATGGCTGAGTGGCACAGGATACGGAAAGACTTTGTATGCAGAAGGCGGGCTGCGAAGGTTGGACGTTGACAACATAAACGGCTACAAAGTGCAGTGGTATTGGGATTCTGCAATTTCTAAATGGGTCCTTGGCGCAAACGCTTAAAAGGTGGTGAGAAAATGGAAGAACAGCAGATCCTTCAAAAAATCAACCTTGATTTTGCGCGGGCCGGAATCCCGCCGCGCGTCTTTGCAAAGCAAGGCGACAACAATATGCGCGTCGTGGCCGTGTCACTGTATAACGACGGGAAAGCCTATAAGGTCCCCGGCGGCTATGCCGTGAACGTAAGCGCCAAAAAGCCGGACGGCAAAAGCGTGTATAACCCCGCCACGGAAGTGGCCGGGAATGTCGCCTATATCACCCTTACCCAGCAAATGCTTGCCGTGCATGGCATAGTTTCGGCGGAAATCGAGGTGGTGCGCGGGCCTGACACTCTGAAAACGGAAAAGTGGCAAATCAACGTTGAAGAATGCGCAAACCCGGAAAACCAGATCGAAAGCACCGACGAATACAAGACCATACAGCAGCTTCTTGCCGAAACCGAAGCGGCCAAGACTGCGGCGGCTGAGTCTGCAAGCGCTGCGGCCAAGAGCGCGCAGGAAGCCAAGGACGCGGCGGCACAGGCAGCAGCGGACGCGAAAAAGGTTGTCGACGAAGGCGTAAACGACAAACTGCAACAAATGCAGAAAATTCAAACCGACGTAACCGCCAAAGCCAACAAGGTAAGCACCGACGCGGCCAAAGTGGAAGGGTACGCCAAAGCTGCGCAATACCTTATCGGCTACAACAAAAAGAATATTTTAACCGTTTTCCTCTATGAGGAATAACAGAAAGGACAGAACTATGGGACTTACTGAATACGGGCACATTGCAACCGAGGAAACCCAGCTGCGCGTTGCCGACCTGCTGCAAGCAATCGCAGCGGGAAGCGCTGGCCCGGAATACACCGACGCAACCTTCAAGGCCCTGCTGGACGACACGAACACAACGGAGATTTTTTCCGCCTGGTGGCCGCTGTCCGCAGCATCGAACGACAGCAAATACAAGCGCCTGCTGCGCTTCTTTACCATGCTGCAAACCGACAAAACCTACACCGTGAAATTTCCCAGCCCTGCCGTGTCCACAAACCCGGCGGGCACCCCGGCGGACGATCTTGCAGGAAAGAGCGCGGCAGCCTTGGCAACCGACAGCACAAACCCGGAAGACTGGGCGGCGGAAGACAGAATGACCTGGTACATTCGCGCCAACGCTGTGAGCCTGGCAGACGGAACTATGGACGTTCTTGCCATTGAGGGCGAAGAAGAATTTGACATCACCGGCACGCTGGCCCCTGTCTACACCTTCGCCCCTGCCCTGCTGCGCCGCGTTATCGACGACGGCAGCTACCTGTCGAAAAGCTGGCGCAGCACCTTGGCCGACGGTTTCACGCCCTACGCCGAGAACGTGGCACCGAATGGCAAGCGCCGCGCAATGACCTGGCACGCTACCTTCCCCGGCGGCTTGAACGCAAAGGGCGCGCTTACCAGCGGCGCGGGCCTGCCCGTGGCGAACTTCAACAGCGCGGTCACGGGTCTGGCCCTGGCCCGCAAGCAAACCGCTTACGATTCTGTGTGGGGCGACTGTGACAGCCTGTATATGCTGGATATGTGGCAGCTGCGCCACTTCAACCTTGAAAACAGCCGCATTTTGGAAGGCTGCACCAACTACAGCTTGCAGTATAAAGTTGCAGCCGCCGAAACCGGCGTGAAGCGCGTGCTGCTGACCGCTTCCCAGGCTTCGGGCTTCATTGTCGGCAGCACCGTTTCTGTGGGCGACAAGGGCAGCAACAGCAGCGTAGACCGCTATAATACATGGATGCGTGACATTGCCGACAAGGTGAAAGTTAAGAGCATCGAAACCGTTACCGTCGGCGGCACCGACTATTCGGCGGTAAATTTGGACGTTGCGGACAGCTTCGACGTGCCCGAAACTGCCTATATCAGCTCTATGCCTTGGCACAGCGGCGCAACGGAAGCCCTGCCCGGTCATAGCGACGGCGCACCCGGCAGCCTGACGAACGGCAAATACCCGTGCCGTTGGGCTGGCGTTGAAATGCTGAACGGTGCCTACGTTGTCGGCCTTGACCCGCTGTGGAACGTCACAACCGTGGACGGCGGCGTGACCTATACCGCTATGGCCTGCCGCGATTCGGAGAAAGAAGCCGGCAGTGTGACGGCCAACCATGTGAAAGTCGCAGAAAAGACCTTTACCAGCGTGAACGCCTGGAACTACGAACTTTCGATGCAGAACGACAGCACCGAAAGCCTTCTGCCTGACAAGACCGGCGGCGGCGACACCGTGGGCATGAAGTCCGCGTTTTATGTCTATGGCTCTGCGGGGGTCCGTTGCCCGTGGCGTTATGGCCATTTGAACTATGCTGGCTTTGCTGGCGCTGCCTGCGCGGCTGGCAACTTTTCCCCGGCGGCTTCGGACTGGTATGGCGTTCCCCGGCTTAAAGGATCGGGCAAAAAGCGGGGTGAATGGGCGGGCTTTTGACCGCCCAGAGGGGCAGCAGGCCCCTTTTTGAATAGAAAACAAACCACCGGCCTTCCACGAACGGAAGGGCGGTGGTTTTTGGGTAATACGGCGCTGGGTCCGCGTTTTATGTCAATGGCTCTGCGGGGGTCCGTTGCCCGTGGCGTTATGGCAATTTGAACAATGCTGGCATTGCTGGCGCTGCCTGCGCGAATGGCAACAATTCCCCGGCGAATTCGAACTGGAATGGCGTTCCCCGGCCTACTGAAATTTTAAGGCACAGCCCAAAGCTGTGCCGCATTGCGTTGTGTTATCCGTGCCGAAAGCTAAAATCATGTGAGACCGACACCGCGCCCGGTTTCGGGCGGGGCTATGCGCTGCGGGCGCATGGCGGGGCAAGTAGTAGAACACCGAGACCCTGCACGAAGGGCCACGGCAACCGAAAGCCCTTGCACATCAGTAAGTATTTTTATGAAACAAAGATATAAAGAACTATCCCATAACCTGTGCTTGCGCGCGGTTTTGGAGTGCTTCGAGAAGAAATGGCACCGCCAAGATTTTGTCGAGGTTGCCGAAAAGTACGGGGGTGTTTCCAATGCAGAGATAAAGCGCGACGAAGCGCAAAGTGCAGTTATTAAAAAGCTGGAAGCTGCGGACGGAATAGCGCTGGAACTTGAACAGCGAATTATTGACCTTGAAGACGGAGACCCGGAAGCGCTGGACCTTGACCCGGTAACGGAACGGCCCCGCATTGACGGCATAAGCATGAAATGCCGGAATGTTGCAAATTGTTGCGTATTTCATCAATGCTTCGGCCATCTTGCTTTCCTGGGGCTGGAACCACTTCTGCGGGCCAGAATTCTGCCATACCAACACGCAAGCATACCGCACCGAGGGCAAAGCGGGTGCAGGCGGCAGGTGCAGCGCTTCCTTCGCCGTAAGGCGCTGGGAATCAAGTACGCCCGCAAGCTGGATATTCGCCACGCCTACGAGAACACCAAAGCGGGCGTAATCATGGGAATTTTGAAAAAAGAAATTCCCGCCGCAAAGTGGCTGCTGCTGTTGGTGGAAGCCCTGCTGAATATGTCGCCGCGCGGTTGCCTTATTATAGGCGGCTACTTGGACGCATGGCTGTTTAACCTGGTTATGTCCTACGTTTTGCGGTACATGCTGTCGCTTGAAAAGGTGCGCAGGGGCACGCGGCAACGCCTTGTTGTGACACTGGTGGCCTATGCGGACGACGTTGCCATAATGGGCCGAAGGCTGGCAGACCTGCGCAGCGCGGCAAGGACGGCAGCAAAATGGACGCTGAAAACCTTCGGCCTGACATTCAAACCGGGCGGCGACGAAGTGGCCTTTTTGAGCATCGAAGAAGAACACCGCCGCAGGCACCTGACGCGGCCAGCGGCGCGCGGCTGCCCTGGGCTTGATATTGTGGGCTTCGTTATCCGCCGAACCTATACAACCGTGCGCCGGGCCATTTTCCGGCGGGCGCGGCGGCAATACCTGCGGGCCGGGCGCGAAGTTGACAAAAGCGGCACGGTGCCGCTTTTTCGCGCGTACAAGCTGGCGAGTTACTACGGATATTTTACGCAGACGAATTCCCGGAAATGCAGCACAACGCTGCGGACCGAGAAAATAAAACCGCTTGCCTGCCAAGTAATCGGGTGGGCAACACGACAGAAAGAGAGGATACACAATGAAAAATGCAAGCATTATGCTGGACCACCAGCCGCCTGCCGTTGTCTTTGAGCGCCTGCCGGACGGCGACGCCGTTGTCCGGCTGTACGACAACATCAAGGACGCGGCAGACGTTGCACAGCCCGGCGAGACTGACCCGGAACAGGAACCGGGCAGCGCGTACCTGGCCGACGAAGTTATGTTTATGCTTCCCGCCGCCCGCGCCGCAGAGGAAACCCAGGAAAGCATTGCAGCGGATTTTTCCGGCTGGTGGAAGTACGGCGAAGCATGGGAAGGCCAGGAGAAAGCCCCGACTGTCGAGGAACGCCTGGCCGTCATGGAAGATTTTATGGTCGCAATCATGGAGGGCTAACACACATGAG
>ULUX01066117.1_pt1 | contig 19008 bp, 18 predicted proteins | sample 1958961 | NCBI WGS metagenome assembly ULUX01 (sample SAMEA4835773, study PRJEB28245) | human gut metagenome | biome: gut microbiome; material: fecal sample | place: Denmark | collected 2008 | reverse complement strand
TTTTTCAAACGCCGGACGGAAGCAAAAATTTCTTTGAAAAAAGTTCTGTAAAATACAAAATGCGCCCGTCTGCATGGCGCAGACAGACGCAAGGGAAACATAAGAAGTATTTAGATGATATGATTGTTCATCTTCATGCCCGGAATACCCCGTTGCAGGGGATAGGCTTTTTTTAAGAAATTAGGTGGGCGAACAGTAAAAAAGGACACGACGATACCTCCTCGATACCGCCGTATCCTTAAAAAAGGGCGACTTTAACACACCCTCCGTATTCTCATTTTTGAAAATGAAAACGGCGGCTTTGATTGTTATTCCAAAACCGCCGTTAGGTCGTTTATATTCTGTTAGGCGCGTGAAAACTTTGCCGCCAAACAACGGTTTTTTTTATTTTCCGTTGGGCGGCTATTGTCTGAAAGTTAATCAAACAAATTTAGTTGGATAGGATTGTTCTTTTCCTCAAATTTACTTAGATATTCAAATATTTTTGAATTATCATGTATGATACCATTTTCCTCACATACTTGATGAAATAATTTCATCAGTTCATTGTTCTTTAGACTATTGACTTGATATTGTGTACCATAAGTACGCATATACTTTTCTTTCATGGAAGGGAACAGCTTGTCTAACTTGCTGTAAAAATATTCCCGGTTCCCCTCGCGCAATGTCAGCCCCATTCCAAAACAAATAATGCCATATACCTTTGCTTCTATACAATACTCTAAAATTCCTCTGATGTTTTCTTCTGTATCGTTGATGAACGGAAGAATAGGACAAAGCCAAACAACTGTTGGAATACCTGCTTCATTCAGTTTTTTCAAAGCTGTCACGCGTTCCCTTGTTGTGCATACGTTCGGCTCAATCTTTCTACATAAATCTTCATCATAGGTTGTCAGCGTCATTTGCACAACACATTTTGTTTTATCGTTGATGGCTTTTAGCAAGTCTAAATCTCGTAATACTCGGTCGGATTTTGTTATCAGAGTAAAACCGAAGCCATATTGATTTACCAAAGCTAACGCTTTACGGACATTCCCAATCTTACTTTCAAGCGGAATATATGGGTCTGTCATAGAACCTGTACCCAACATACACTTTTTCCGTTTCCGTTTAAGAGCATTTTCCAACAATTCGATAGCGTTTTCCTTAATTTCAATATCTTCAAAATCATGTTCAATATGATAACATTTACTTCGTGAGTCGCAGTATATGCACCCATGAGAACAACCGCGATATAAATTCATTCCGTTTTTAGTTGATAAAATACCTTTCACATTTACAAAGTGCATAACATTTTCCTCATAATTGAAACTTCTTTTTCAAAAATGTTTCATTAAGAAGATGATTTGTTTCATATTCTCCATGATAAAAAACAGCCCAGTTGTTGAAAACACATGGAAGATTTTTAGCTTTTTCTAAAGTATCTACGGCAATTAAATTTAATGGTATATTGTTCCTATTGCAGTATTCTTGTACTTGTTCAATGCAATTCGGAATGTATGGACATTGTAAGCTGTAATATATGGTTAAATCCTTGCTGCTTATTTTCATTTCTTTTGCGTTTTCAGAAAAGTAAGGTTTTTCTCCATTGAAAGACAATGCCAATAATTCATACTCATTTTTTATGGTATCAACGGTTTCAAAGCCATATTTGAGCAAAAATTTCTTATCTGCCAAAAACGGCTTTTTCTTTTTGGAACTAAGAACACAGACACCTGATTTTCCCTTTTCTTTTGCGTCATTGATACAATACTCAATCAAAGATTTTGCATACCCCTTGCCCTTGAAAGAACCTGATACCCAAAGACAATAAATATACAAATAGTTGCTCCCATGAATGGGCACCCATGCTCTTTCCAAAGGAGCATATTCAATAAAAACTTTTCCTTTTTCGTCAAGTTTGCGGAAAACATGACCTTCTGCAATTCTTTCTTTTAACCACTTCCTTTTTATAGCTACTCCCGCTTGATGTTTTTTATCAGCAATCGCACAACATAAATGTTCTTTATCTATATTTTCAATCGTCAAGTTTATAAACTGTTCATTCATACTTTTTCCTCCATAAATATGCTACAACCATATTATAACAACTAAACCTTGACAGCCCATGTCATGGTTTGTTTTTTTCATATATTTTTTTGGCTTCATCAGCTAAAATTTTTTTCAAATAGATAGGTTCAATTACTGTAACCTGCGTTCCAAAGGAAAGCAGATAACCTATCAGCCAGTTATCCTCTGGCATTTCAGTAGTAATAATGAGGTCGCCATTTTCCATTTCTTTTATATCGCTTGCTTCAAACTCATCAAATACACGATATGCCATTTCTTTTGGAAAACAAAGAGATATTGTATTGTATTTTTGCTTCGGTTCATCTGCTGATTTAGGATATTCCATTGGTGCAAATTCTTCTGATAGTATTTGCATTTCAATAATACGATTAAATTTGAAAATACGAAAATCAGCTCTATCAACACAGTAAGCCTTAATATACCATTCTTTTGCTCGATACATCATCTTTATCGGATAGATTTTTCTTTGGCTCCTGTTTCCCCAAGAGTTTACATACATAATACAGACTGCCTTATGAGAGATAACAGCATTTTTCAACAGTTCAAAGGTGGTGTTATCTTGTTCTTTACTTCCCCAACGTGAAAAGTCCACTTCAAACCAGTTGTCAGAATTGACATTAAAAAGAGCTGATAATTTTGTCAGCATATCTTTTTCATAAGTATTACTTACAACCGATACACTTTGCAAAGCAGCTAATATGTCTTGCTTCTCTTTTTCAGAAAAAAAGGCTTTATCCAAAACATAGTTTTCAAGTATTTGCACGCCGCCATTTCTTCCTGTTGTAACATAAATGGGAATACCTGCACTACTTATCACATCTATATCACGATAAATCGTTCGTACTGATACTTCAAATTTTTCCGCTAATTCCGGGGCTGTTATACGTCCATTTTCCAAGATATAATATACAATTTTGAACAATCTGCTTTCTTTCAAATGCGTCCCTCCTTTATAGTCCTAATTATAGTATATAAACCTTGACATCTTCCGTCAAGGTTTATATATGCTCTATTTCTATCCATACTATGATATGTGTAATCATATCTTGAAAGAGAGATGAAATATACAATGTAGTTGGGTGAAATGATTATGAAGCAGAACAAAGAAAAGTTTGATTTTAAGGCTTTCGGACAGGCTATCAAAGCGGCAAGAAAAGCAAAAGGCATTTCCCGCAATCAGTTAGCGGATAAGCTGAACATTGCGCCGCGATATATCGCGTCCATTGAAAACAGCGGGCAGCACCCAAGTTTACAGATTTTGTATGAGCTTGTAACCCTGCTTGACGTATCGGTAGACCAGTTCTTTTTCCCGGAACGGGAACAGGAAAAGTCCACCCGCCGCCGTCAGCTTGATACCATGCTCGACGGTATGAGCGAAAAGGATTTGAAAATCCTGTCAGCTACCGCAAAAGGGATTGAGGAAGCCAACAACGAAATAACGGGGGAATAAAGTTCCCTCGTTTCTTCATAAAGAAAACAGTTTGAAACGTCGCAGTTTGCGGCGTTTTTCTTTTATCCTGCTTTGGCAAAATCAGATTTTCCATGTAGTAGGGATAAAGGGGGAAAGTTTCTTAGCAAGCATAGGAAAGGGGTACCCTTTCCGTATTTTCGCCCTCCTGCGCTGCGGCGCGTTGGTTGAAAATTGCTTGTTGGGAAGTGTCCCAAACCCTCGGAATGGAAAGGAGTGTGAGCCGATGAACGGCAGGAAACGGACGGTACAAATCAAATTCAGAGTAACAGAGGAAGAACGGGCGTTGATTGAGGAAAAAATGAAGCTCGTCCCCACCCGGAACATGGAAGCCTACTTGCGGAAAATGGCTATCGACGGGTACATCATTCAGATAGACCATGCCGACATAAAAGCCATGACAGCGGAGATACAGAAAATCGGGGTCAATGTCAATCAGATTGCAAAGCGCGTCAATGCGACGGGCAGCGTCTACCAAGAGGATATAGAGGAAATCAAGGGGGTGCTAAATGAGATATGGCGGTTACAAAGATTAAGCCTATTAAAAGCACGTTGAAAAAAGCCCTTGACTATATCCAAAACCCGGACAAGACGGACGGGAAAATGTTGGTGTCCTCGTTCGGGTGCAGCTACGAAACGGCAGATATTGAGTTCGGATTTACCTTGTCGCAAGCCCTTGACAGAGGAAATAACCTCGCACACCATTTGATACAATCCTTTGAGCCGGGGGAAGTCGATTATGAGAAAGCCCACGAAATCGGAAAGCAGCTTGCCGACGCGGTAACAAAGGGGCAATATGAATACGTCCTTACCACCCACATAGACAAAGGGCATATCCATAACCACATCATTTTTTGCGCCGTCAACTTTGTAGATTACCACAAGTACAATTCTAACAAGCGCACCTATTACGGAATACGCAACATCAGCGACAGGCTGTGTCGGGAAAACGGCTTGTCTGTCCTTGTGCCGGAAAAAGGCGGCAAGGGAAAGAATTATGCGGTGTATCAGAAAGAGAAAACCGCCAAAGCCAAATTAAAACTTGCCGTCGATACCCTTATCCCCCAAGTGTCCGATTTTGAAGAATTATTGCAGCGGTTACAGGCAGAGGGCTTCACAATCAAACGGGGAAAATATGTGTCCTGCTTAGTGCCGGGACAGGAACGGTTTACCCGTTTGAAAACCCTCGGCGCAGATTATACAGAGGAAGCAATCCGGGAACGGATAGAGGGCAAACACACCCGCACCGCCAAAGCTCCCAAGACAGAACGCGGCGTGTCCCTGCTCATTGATATTGAAAACAGTATCAAGGCGGCGCAGAGCCGGGGCTATGAACAATGGGCGAAAATCCACAATCTGAAACAGGCGGCTAAGACCATGAATTTTATTACAGAACACAAGATTGAACAGTACGCCGACTTGACCGCAAAAATCGCAGAGATACAGACAGAGAGCGAACAGGCGGCAGACGCATTAAAGAGCGCGGAAAAACGGCTTGCAGATATGGCGGTGCTTATCAAGAATGTTTCCACATTCCAAAAGACAAAACCCGCCTATGACGCATACCGCAGGGCAAGGAATAAGGATAATTACCGGGCAACCCATGAGCGCGAAATCATCTTGCATGAAGCAGCGGCAAAGGCATTAAAGGCGGCGGGCATTTCCAAGCTCCCGAACCTTGTTGCGCTGCAATCGGAATATGAGAAGCTCCAGGAACAGAAAGAAGCCCTTTGCGCCGACTATGGCAGACTGAAAAAACAGGTCAAAGAGTACGACGTTATCAAACAGAACATAGACAGTATTTTACGGCAGCCAAGAGAGCCGGAACGGGAAAAAGGGAAAGAACGTGAGTAGCTTTGTTCATATTTATATGATATAATAGTTCATATCAAAGAATTAAGCAAATTGGGAGTTATAAAGGAGAAACGAATATGCTGGATAAAATACCTAATGCAGAAGAAATGACTGCTTTAATCGGACAATCATTATATGATATATGGAATAAACTTTGTGCTTTAATTGATGAAAAGTATGACATGGAATGTTTATGGAACAAAGGTGGTAAAGCGTGGACTTATGAGTATAAATATCGTCGTGGCGGAAAAACACTTTGTGCATTGTACGCAAGGGAAAACTGTGTAGGATTTATGATTATCTTAGGGAAAGATGAACAATTAAAATTTGATACAGATAGAAATAGTTATTCAAAAGAAGTGCAAAAAATTTATGATGAAACTAAAACCTATCACGACGGAAAATGGTTAATGTTTGAGCCAACAGATACAGCCTTATTTGATGATTTTGTTAAACTGCTGGGAATAAAAAGAAAACCAAACAAGAAGTGATGATTTTTTTCGTAAATGAATAAATACAAATCCCAGTTTGTCGAATAAAAGGAAGTGTCAGAGAATGGAACAGGAAATGCCGGATTATGAAACGATATGTGCCGCCGTTGCGGGCGAAAAGTGGGCGTTGGAAAAGGTGCTTGATTGTTACGGCGACGAAATCAACCGCCTTGCAATGGTAAAAAAGCGTCAGCCGGACGGAAGCGTAAAAGAGGAAATCGACGAAGATTTACGGCAAACACTCATAATGAAACTGTTAGAAGCTATCCCACAATTCCCAATAGAAAAGGAGTGATACCATGACACGCGGGGAAATTTGGAAAGACTTTTTTAAGAGAACCGTTTTGCCCGCCGTTATCGCATTGTTTTTATTCTTCATGTTTAAGAACGTCTTTACAGAGGACGGGCAGACCAATTACTTTTATGTGTGGCTGTGCTGCGGTATTCCCTTTGGTATTCGCCGTGTGTTTGTATGGCTTGTACCGCATGGGTATGACATAGCCGGAACGGTGGGTATCGTTGCCCTCAACTTCATTTTGGGCGGCATTATCGGCGGGGTCATTTTGATATGGCGGCTCGTCGTGGCTGCATGGTATATCCCCCTTACGATATACCGTTTACTTACCGCAGATAAGGGCGCAACCCCTCAAATCAACATGGAAAAATAGCAAAGAAAAAGCCGGGACGCAGACAGTCGGTAAAGACTATCCGCGCCCCGGTTTTCTTGTGGGTGCAGTTATGAAATGTTACGCAGTAGAACGCCGTTTTTAAGGGAAAAGGTATAAAGCCCTTGCCCTATGGGAAAACGCCTGTCGGAAGCCCGTAAAACAAGGTTTTTTTCGCCCTTACCGCGTAACAAGAGCGCGCCGTTTTCTCATGCGCTCGGCTGCCTGTCTGCGGGTAATTCGTTTCCGGCAATCCGGGCAGTATTTGACGTTATTAGAGCTGGACGCAAAGAACGCGCCGCACTCGGTACAACGCTTTTTGTCCTCGGTATTCATCAGCTCCGCATATAAGAGTGTGTCGGCGGGAAGTACCGCCATACGGAACCACTTGCAAAGCAGCGAATAGGAAATGAGCTGCGGGCAGACACATTCCTCCCCGTCGTCAAGCAAGATACAGTTACCGCCTATGCAGTTGCAGCACTCCCGTTTTACAAGGGCATTGACTTTCCGGCTTTGGGGCGGCGTAAGCCGCTTAACCGCGCTCATGCTTCATCAGCGGCATATAAGGAAAGCTCGGCGTATTCTTCATCAGTCAAAGCGTCCACTTTGGAAAGGGTGCGCTTTGCAAGCTCCCTCATATCCGCGTCCATGTAAGGCAGGGCGGCAGTCATGTTCTCTATAAGCTGCGCCTTGCCGTCCTCATGGTAAATGCTCAAAAGGTTTGTTTCCTCAACGGTTAATTTCATCATGCTCATACCTCCAAATCGTGATTTTTTGTTTTCGCTGTCTTTTTCTGCACCGCCCGTTCCTTTTCGGCTTTGAGCTGCGCCCGGATAGACGGTTTCTTTTCGGGCGGTTTTTCGCCCTGTTCTTTCTCTGCCTTGATTGCGTTTGCATAGTCGATTAAAGAAATCGGCTCGCCCGCCTTTGCTTTCTGTTCCAGCTCCGCGACGGTAGGTGTCTGCGGGGTATTGTTGATAAGCCCGTCAAAGTTGTTGTCGTTCTGCTCCACAATGTCCTCAATGGTCTTTAAGGGGTTTGCTTTTTCCGGCTGCTCGGCAGCAATGGCAAACGCCCTTGTACCGTTTCCCATAATCAGATATTTTCCGTCCTCGGATTGATGATGTAAGCCATATCCGGCGGCTTCCATTTGCTCGCGGCTCATGTCGGTTACATAGAAAGTCCCTCGCGGTGTTCGGATTGTTTCGCCTGTTTCCCGTTCGTCGGGGGTAAGCTGCTTTTGCTGTTCCTGCAAAAACTGCGGCACTTCCTTGTAGCCGATACTGTCTACATAGTGGGCGGTGTTCTCGCCGTTTTGATGAAGCACCACAATATCGGAAACGGAAAGGCTGTGTCCCCTAAAATCCTGTGGGTGGTCGATATTGAAACGGGTAAAAATATCTTCAAGGGAAGTTCCCGCAGTAAGGGACGCGGTATAGACAAGCTCGTAATTTGCCCGGTCTATGGTGTGTCCCGCCGCCTGTAAACGGTCGTAAGGTTCAAAGCGCAAGTCCCGCGTCCGTTCCTCATGGGCTAACTGGTAAATCCCGAACGTGTCCTCTTTCCCATAAAGCAAGAGGGCTTCTTTTTCCGGCTCGCTTTCCCTTAGTTCCTGTTTCATGGCGTTGTACTCATAAAAGGCTTCCCATGTGTCTTTTTCCACGCCGAAGATACCGCCGTTTGCTGCGTGTTCCTGTAAATCGGAATGGTCGGTTACGGCTCCCTCGGTGCCGTCCTCATAGATACGGAAAATTTCTATATCCTGTGAGAACAGCTTTTCGGCGGCTTCCTGCCGCAGAGGAAGCATACCGTCCCATGAATAGCCGTAGTCCTGCATTTCTTTCCGACTGATAGTATCGTCCGGGGCGGGGGGTTCCTTTGTCTGCCCTTTGTCCTCCGGCTGTTCCTGTGCTTTGGTATAAAGTTCCTTTACCTGTTCTTGCGTCAGCTCCCCGGCGACAAGCTGTGCCATAAGCTCGCGGCATTTCTCAGGCGTCCCGATATACAGCACGTCGCCAATCGCTGCCGTTCCGTCCTCCTGTGGAAGATAGGCTTGTAGGAAATAGAGGTTTTCTCGGCTGTCGCTGCGCGGGTTGGTTTCTATCTTGTAAATGTATTCCGGCATAGCCGCTTTTTCCCTCGGCGCGTCTTTTGCTTTTGCTGTGGACTGCTGCGCCCGGATATGCGCCCGCTGTAAATCCGTCGGCTTCTCCCCGGTAAGTGGCACAATGGCTTTGACATAGTTTGCGGCAAAATAGGCATTGTCGTTTAACTGCCTTTGCCATGCTCCAGCTTTGGGCGACCAACGGAAGCCGTTGCCCTTTAATTCCTCCCGTACCTCCGCGTCCGGCTTTTCCTCAAAGAAGATTTGCAGACGGTTATCCTGTGTATTAGCTTCCACCTTGCCGCCCGCAAACTCCCAACCGACATAGCCGATTTCTTTTTGACGGGAAAGGGATTTGATACGCTCTTTCACGCGCCGGATTTCCGCATTGTTGTTGGATAACGCCCATGACGGATAGGGTACGCGGTCATAGGAAGCCATACTTGCGATTAGCTTCTGTCCTTTTTCCGGCGAAATATCAGGACAACCGTCAAGGGTCTTGTGTTTGCGGTAGTAGGCGTTTACCGCTTTCATGGTTTCCTGCGACTTTTCCAAGCCTGCAAGTTTCTTTTCCAGTTTTTCAACAGCGTTCGGGTCGTCTGCGCTGATACCGCCCATTCCCGTACTGCGGATTTTATCAAGCAAGCCTTGTATTTCCTGCCATTCCCGGTAGTTGGTATCGCGGGCGGCGTTCTGTTTCTCTTTCTTCCTTGTGGGGAAGTTGGAACCGCCCGCAATGAGGATAGAGGGAACGCGCGCGTCAATCGCATAGCCCTTGTTCATGTTTGCCGCAAGTTTGCGGGCGTAAGTATCAAGCAGGCTGTCTATTTTCTCATGGTACATCGGGTCTACCCGCGCTTTTTGACGCTCGGCAAGCTGTACGGCTTTATCAACGTACTCCCTGTATTCAGCCGTTGCGCTGCCTTGCCTGTAATCGGAATAGCTGTTCATTTCCTTTGCTCTGCGGGCGGCGGCTTCATTGATAGTGTAATAGGTGGCTGCGGTCTGTGGTGTTTCCTGTGGGGCGGTTTCCGGCGTTTCTGCGGGTTCTTCCTGTACCGCCTGTTCTTCCTTTGGGGTTTCCGTCTGTTCCTGCGGCTCTGCTTCGGGCTGCTCGGATTGCTTTGTAAGCTGTCCGTCCTTGTAGGAATAGCCCTGTGCTGCGATTGCTTCAAGGGTGCTTTCCGTTACTTGTCCTTGTGTTTTTTTGTCTATGTCAATCAAGGTTTGCAAGGTGTCCTTTACGGTGTCGGAAAGTTCCTGTTTCTGCTGTGGGGGCAGCTTGTCAAAGACAGGCGTTTCCTGCTCGGCGGTGTGTTCCTGTTCCTTTTGGATTTCTACAAAATGCCCGTCAATGGTTTCAATGAGCCTTGCGGCGGCATTGTGGATTGTTTCAAGAGAGCCTTTCAGCTCCGCAAGCTCGCGCCCGCTGCTCCACCCGGCGACATACCCAAAGGAATAGTCCGACGTATCAAGCCCGTAATGCTGGCAGACGGTATAAGCCACGCTTTCCGCCTGTACCTCGCGGGTGCGGCGGTCAAGGCGTTCCGGGTCGTCTATGCCTGTATCGTGCAGCGTCGCATGGGCGATTTCATGGATTGCCGTTTTGATGTTCTGCAATTCGCTCATGCCCTCATTGATAGCAATGCGCTGTTCCTCGTAGTTGCAGCGTCCTTTGATACCGTCACCCAACGCTTCAAAGGCAATCGGGAAAGGAGAGGTCTTTTCAAGGGCTGCGAAAAAATCCTTATACTGTTCCACGTCGCCCGTCAGCTCGTCGGCAAGGGTAGGAAGTTCCTTGCCCTCGGTCTGCGCCACATCATAGACGCATACGACTTTGAATTTCGGGATAACGATTTCGGTTTCCTCGGTAACAGGTTTCCCGTTCTTATCAAGGACAGGCTGCTTTGTGTCGGGGTCGATTTTCTCTACCTGTTTTTTAACTTTTATCGGGGCAATAATGCGTATGCCTTTTTCATTGGCTTTCACATGGCGTCCGATAGCCGGGTCTTTCCATGCTTCAAAGCCCATGACATGGGAAGCGTCCGGGGCTTGCATGGCGATTAACACCGTATTCCGCAAGCTGTACTGTGGGAATTTTGACATGACGCGCAGATAATCGGTGTAACGCTCGCTGTCAAACAGTTCGGTAATGCCCTGTTCCAAACGGTCGGTCACTTCTTTTAGCTTTTCCTCGGAATTACTGGAAGCCGGGATAATCGGGATAACCGGGCGCGGCTCTGCGGGAAGTGTGGCGGTAGGTACCGCGTCAAAGTCTGCTTTCTCCGGCACGTCCTGTTCCGGCTGCGGGGGCTGCGGCGTTACTCGGTATTCCTGCGGCACGTCCCGCCCGTCGTACCATTCTGTAAAGGTGTTGCGGTTATTGTAGATGTAGCCCCGTTCGGTAAACATACCGTCGTCATTGATAGAAGTGTCCCGCCCGTATTCCTCATACATGAAATACTTTTTTGCTTCCTCCGGCAGTTCGGGTTCTTCCAGTTCATCAACAAGATAATGCCCGTAATCTTCTTCATTTTTGACAGAGGGATAAATCCAGTAACAATCAAGGTTCTGTGCAAGGTTGATGATGTCCTGCAAGCTGTCCGTATGGTCGCCGTATTCTATGGCTGCAACGAATTTTTCCCGGTCGTCGTCAAACTGCATTTCCAAAAGTTTTGCTAAATAGTTCAGCTCGTCGGGGTGGGAATATTCGCTTAGATGTTCCGTCAAGCCCGGAACAGAGGATTGATATTCGGTAAAGTGCCATTCTTCGTAATGCTTAAAGTCAATGCCGATACGGTCAAAGACTTCTTTCAAATGTTCGGCAGTCGTGGGGAATGTTACCCATTCGCCCGCGGGTCTGCCCTCGGTGTACTTCCCAAGATTGGAAAGATAGCCGCTTAAAATCGGTTCTGCCATTCGTTCGCTCCTTTCTTTTTCTATCATGCTTTGCATAAGCTCGTAATCTTCGATACTCATAGTCCCGTCATAAACATAGGGGTCAAAATCTTCCTCGCTGCGGTAGGGCTTTTCGGAAAAGGGAAGCCCTGCGGCGTGGGCGATTTTTCGTCCTTTCTCGATTTCCTCCGGCGATAGGCTGTCGTCGTGGGCTTCGATAAATTCCTTGATGTTGCTGTACCCGTTTTCGTAGTGGTGCCGTACTCCGGCGGTCAGCTCGTCAAGGCTCCTATCCTCGCCAAGATAGCCGGAATAATAGCCGTTTACCACAACGGCGGCGGGGTCGGTTTCTCTGATTTCCATAAGGCGGCTTTTGTCCTCCGGGTAGAGGTAGTCGCCCATTTCAAGGTGGAAGTATTCTGCGTTCCAAGAGCGTCCCTCTTTCCAAAACGCCACCCATGCGATACCGTCCCGCAAATCCTCTTGCAGTTCTTTTACTTTGTCCCGTAAACTTGCCATGTGTAACCTCCTTTCATGCCTTACTACAACGCGCCCGCGCTTTTGCCAAAGATTTTTCCGTTTTTACAGAGGGTTTGGGACACTTCCCAACAAGCAAAAATCCCCGTCGTTCTCGGTGAGAGAAAACGGGGATTTTACGGAAAGGGTACCCCTTTCCTATGCTTGCTGCGTAACTTTATTTCTTCGGAAGCTCCACGCGGTAGTTGACGTATTTTGCGCCCGTATCAGCCAAAACCACGTTTCCGGCGTAGGTCTTGCCTGTTTTCGGGGAGTAGAGTTTTTTCACGCTCACCCTGCCGTCCTGCAAGAGCGCGGCGGCGATTTTCGGGGAAAAGGTTACTTTGCGTTCCTCAAAAAATCGGTCGTTTTTCCACATGGTAAAACTGCACTCTTTGTTAGAGCAGTAATAGTTTTTCTTTCCCTCATAGACAGGAGAGCCGCAGCGGGGGCATTTGCCGATAGCCGACTTTTCCTCTTTGAAACGCTCTTTTTCCTTGTCGGAAAGGAACGAATACGTTTTTACCAGTTCCCGCGCCATTGCTTCGATACCGCCCATAAATGCGTCCGGGTCAGCGTTACCCTTTGCAATCTGCGTCAGATTGTTTTCCCAATCGGCGGTAAGCTGCGGGGAAGTGAGAACGTCTGGCAGGACACAAATCAGCTCGTTTCCGCTTCGGGTAGGAAGTAGCTGTTTTCCCTTGCGCTCCACAAAACCGCCTTTTACTAACTTTTCAATGACCGCGGCGCGGGTGGCGGGAGTGCCAAGCCCTTTGCGTTCTGCGTCCGGGTCGGTTTCCTCATTTCCGGCGCGTTCCATAGCCGACAAAAGGCTTGCTTCATTGTGTGGCTTCGGCGGAGTGGTGTCGTGTTCCGTTACCCTTGCTTCGGGGCTGTCAAAGGTCTGCCCCTCGGTAAAAGGCGGCACGTCTGATACAGGGGTGTTGTCCCCGTCCTCCGGGTCTGCTTTTTGTTTTAGCGTCGCCATAAAGCGGCGTTCCAAGTCTTTCCACCCGGCGGCAAGCACCGTTTTTCCCTTTGCGGTAAAGGTCTGCTCCGCGCAGGAAAAAACCGCCGTAACCGCTTCAAAGCTGTGCGGCTCGGCGGCTGTCATACAAAGGCGCGCTCCGGCAAGGGTCAAGATATTTCTTTCACTTTCGGGAAGTGCGGCAAGGTCGGTCTTTGCAAGCTCCATTGTAGGTATGATTGCATGGTGGTCTGATACCTTTTTGCTGTTCAAGAGCTTTTTCACGTCCGGCGAAAACGCCGCGCCTGCCATAAAGGAAAACTTTTCGCAAAGCAGCTTGATAATTCCCGCCGCCGTATCGCCCATGTCGTCGGTCAGAAATGCGCTGTCCGTTCTCGGATAAGTAAGCAGCTTCTTTTCATACAGGGCTTGTGCAAGGTCAAGGGTCTGTTTTGCAGTATAACCGTAAATGCGGTTTGCTTCCCGCTGTAAACTGGTAAGGTCAAAGAGTTTCGGGGGTGCAGCGGTTTTCTTTTCGTTGGTAATGGAAACACAAACCGCCTGTGCAGCTTCGCAAGCAGTTTTCAAGGTATCGGCTTCGGAACGGTGGGAAAACCGTTCACTTACCGCTTCCGCGCCGGAGAGCATAAGGCGTACATGGTAGTATTTTTCTTTCTTGAATTTGGTAATAGCTGCGTCCCGGTCAACCAACATTTTTAAGGTCGGTGTCTGGACGCGCCCCACGTTTAGGGTCTTGCCGTACAGACAGGAAAACAGGCGGGTGGCATTGATACCGATTATCCAGTCTGCCTTTGCGCGGCAGAGTGCAGAGGAATAGAGGTTTTCATACTCCCGTCCGTCTTTGAGGGAAGCAAAGCCCGCCTTGATTGAGCTTTCTTCCATTGAGGAAATCCAAAGGCGGCGCATGGGCTTTTTACACCCGGCGACTTCATAGACAAAACGGAAAATGAGTTCCCCCTCGCGTCCTGCGTCGCAGGCGTTCACCACGTCGGAAACGTCGGCGCGGTGCATAAGCTCTTTTAAGACTTTGAATTGCTTTCCCTTGTCTGCGGAAACGGTGTACTGCCATTCCTGCGGCAAAATCGGTAAGCTGTCATAGCTCCATTTCTTGTACTGGTCGCCGTAGGCGGCAGCTTCCGCAAGCTGTACCAAATGCCCGACGCACCATGAAACAAGATACCCGTTTCCCTCCATATATCCGTCTTTCTTATTCTTCACACCAAGGGCGGCGGCGATAGTCTGCGCCACGCTCGGCTTTTCTGCAATGATTAAAGTTTGTGTTATCAAAAAATTCCTCCTTTCGGGTAAAAGAAAAGGACAACCGATTTCTCGATTGCCCTTTCAAGCGATGATTATAGTAGAACGCTCAATACTAAAACATCTTACTTATTTTCATTTTCTTTTTCATTTTCTTTTTTCTTTTTATTTTTGCTCCACCATGTACCAGCTAATGAACAACTTCCACCCAGAATGAATATAACAAAAATAATAAGTGCCCATAAATCTTCCATTGCAACCCCTCCTTGTTAGTCAAAATTAGCATTGTTATTTCATGCCATGTGAACAATTATATCATACTCAAAAGTATGTTTTCAAGAGTTCAGCGTTCCGGCTCGTTATCCTTTATCTTTCTGATACAATACCCGATACAGGGGGCTTGCCCCTTGTAGGGGCAGCCCTCACAGCGGCGGGGAAAGGAAGCGGGCGGGGATTTTTCCCGCTTCCCGTTCTCCGGCTTCTGTATCATCATGCGTTCATAGGGGCTGTCTGTAAAATAGGTCATACGGTCTTATCTTCCTGTTCTGCGCCGTCCCCGTCGTCGCTTTCTTCCGCTTCGGTTTCCTCGTCCTCGTATTCGTCAAACTCGTACTCGTCAAGGTTATCCGTTCCCTTTGCCGCGTCCTTTTTCGGCTTTAAGACTTTGAAATAATAGAACGCTGCGCCGCCAAGCCCGCCAATCATCAGCACGATAAGGAGAATACCGCCCATGTTATTTTGTTTTTCTTCTTCCTGCGGCGGCTCGTTTTCCTCCGGCTCGGCTTCTTTTCCCGTACATTTGCTGCGGTCAGTCGCGCATACCGGGCAAGTGGCGTTTACGGCTCCGGCTTCGCATTTCTCCGTACAGGTGCAGACTGCGGGCGGTTCCTCTGTGGGCTGTTTGTCCTCAATAAGCGCGTCAAGGTCTGCGTCGTCCACCTGATTTAAGAAATGGACGGTGTTTTCGCCCTCGGCTGCCCGGTCAATGAGGATATAGAAATAGTTTCCGGCTTTGGTGGTTACGGTGATAAGCTGCTTGTTACCCCCGAAATCGTCTACAAGAGTTGCGTTTCCCTCCGGGGTAAGTGGCGGCGCGTCCTCGGTTTCTTCCACCACAACGCCGCTGTCATTGGTCGCGTCGCTTTCCGGGGGCTGTTCCGTTCCCTGTGCAAAGGCGGGGACAGTAAAGCCGCCCATGAGGATAAGGGCGGCGGCAAAAGCGGTCAGTATTCTTGTGATTTTATTCTTCATGTTCTGCGTCCTCCTGTTCTTCATAGTCTGCGGCTTCGGCGGTGTCTGCGGCAGACATGCCCGGAATACCGCCGCCGGACAGCATAGCGTTAAGTTCCTGCGGGGTCATTCGCATAGAACGTACAAGCTGTACGATTTCAAGGTTTTCCGCTTCGGTTTTCTGCGCGTTCAGCTCTTTCAACTTGTTCTGAAGCTCTGTGATTTTCTCGCGGGTCTTTTGGATTTCCCGGTCAATGCGTTCAATTTTATTCATAGCCATAGTAAAAACTCCTTTCATCATTTCAATTTGTTAGTCCCAGTTCATCAAGCCGTAGCCCTTGATACATTCATAATTAAGGGAATAGCTCTTTATCTTGCAAGCGTCGCCGGAATTGCCCTCGACGGTGTAAACGCGGCTTCCGTCGGTGCCGATAACAAGCCCTACATGGTCTGCGCTTCCGTCTAAATCCCAGTCAAAAAAGATAGCGTCGCCGGGTGCAAGGTTTTCATAACCTCGCGCGCCCCATTGCCCGCGGCTTTGGAACCAAGGGACACCCTGCGACTGGCAGCCTGCAAAGCGCGGCTCGGATAAGCCCATTTGACCGTAGCACCAAGATACAAAACAGGCGCACCATTCCACGCGGGAATTAAAACCGTACCAGCTCCAATAAGGGTAGCCGCCCACGTTGCCGACTTGACGTTTTGCAAGGTCGATAACTTCTTGATTGCCGGGGCGGGTGCCGTTTACAAAATGTACGCCGCTTAAATCCTCGGAACCGCCTGTATCGGGAGAACCGCCGCCGAAAATCAAAGGCTTGTTGCCGCTTGTTTCCAAGTACACCTTGAACATTTCAAACTGTTCCGGCGTTAAGAGTTCTTCCGCGATAGAGGGAATGGGGCGGTTTTCAAGTGTTACATGAAGTATGCGGTATTCATATTCATGCTCGTTCCCGTCCTCGTCGGTATAGGTGCGTATCTCCACTTCCTCGGTCAGCGTCAACGTGTACTGCATAGCAAAGATACGCTCGATTTCTGCCTGTGCGCTCTCCGGCGTGTAGCTCTGCAAAAGGGCGGTCAGATAGGACGCTAATTCATGGGGGTTATGCCCGATAGTATCAAGGTCGTAACGGTATTCATCATAGCCGGGGTGGGTGCTTTCGATAGCGTCAATCTCGCTTTGCAGCTTGTTTTCCATAGCGGCGTAGTTGTTTTCCACCGCCACAAGGTCGCTGTCCTCCGACGTGTAGGACGTTCCGATAACGCCGTTCATGCTGCCGGAAAACATAGCCGAACAAGAGGACAGCCCTGCAAACACAAAGATAATGAGAAGCAGCGCGGCAATGGCGATAAGCACGCCTACCGGGTGCCGCATGACAAACGCCGCCGCTTGCCTTGTCTTTTCTGCGGCTTTGGCTGCCGCCCTGCGGGTGTTCTGTACTGCGCCTTTGATACCCTTTGCGCCGCCGTTTTTTACCGCCTTTGCATACTGCCGTTTTATCTGCTGTTTCTGCCAAAAGCGGGAAACGGGGTTGCTCGTAAGCTGTGGGTTATCGTGCAATGCCTTTTGGTACTGGAAATTGACATTTGCCTTTGCCGCCGCTTTTTCTGCTTTCGCCGCCTTGCGGTAGGGTTTCAGCTTGTGGCTGCGGTAGCCCTGTTTGAGCTTTCTTGCCCCGTACTTTGCGCCTTTTTCGGCTACTTCCTCGGATTTGTGCGCCCCCTCCACGCCGGAATTGTCTTTCTCAACGGAATGTATCTTGTTATGGACGAAAATCCCGGCTTCCTGCGCGGGGCGGGATAAGGGGTTTTTCTTTCCCTTGATATTCGGCTGCTTTTCCTGTTCCTCAAAATGCAAACGCACCTTTGCTTTGCCTGCGGCTTCGTCAAAGGTGCGCTCGGTGGTTAGTTTCTTCTTTTTGGGGATAGCTGCTTTCGCCGCGTCCAGTCGGTCGGCGGCTTTGTTGGATTTCTCAATGTAGCGTTCCAGTTCCGGGGTGGATAATTCTTCCTCGGTAAACTGCAAACGGGAAGATGATGTTTTTGCGGTGGCTTCCTGCTGTGCCTTGCGTACCGCTTTTTTGCTTGCCTTGCGGGTATGGGCTGCGTCGATATGCTCCATGACGCGCTCGGCGGTTCCTGTGTCCGGCTTTGCTGCGTGTTCTGCAACATGGGGCAAAGGGGAAGCATGGGAAGATACATTTTGAAGCTGCGCCGCGTCCTGCGCGGTTTGCTGCTGTGGTGTTTTTCCAAACTCCCCGTCCTGTATGCGTTTGCTCACAAGCTCTGCGGTTTCTTTGGTTTCGTTTACTTCCATAAGCCCGTCGCGGGTCATTTTCTGCGTGATTTTATCGCGGGGCTTTAAGGGGTCTTTCACGTTTCTGTACCTCCAATCCGCGCCCTCGCAAGGGCGCAATACTCGATATTCAGCTCAATGCCGATATAGCGGCGGTCAAGGTCTTTTGCGGCTTTCCCTGTGGTGCCGCTTCCGAAAAACGGGTCTATGACAATCCCGCCTTTGGGACAACCCGCCAAGATACAGGTTTCAGCTAACTTCGGGGGAAAGGCGGCGAAATGTGCGCCCTTATACGGAACGGTGTTAATTAGCCACACGTCCCGCTTGTTCCGCATGGTGGGTATGAGTGCGTCGTCATAATAGCCGCCGTCCCTCGGTCGGTTTAGTCCCTGTATCTTTCCTTGTCCGGGTACTTCTTCGGCATATTTGCTGTTTGTGCTGCGCGCCCTTTTGTACCGCGCCGCCGTTGTTGGGGCGATAGGCTCCGCAATGGCGGCAGCGTCATAGTAATAGTGCTTTGACTTCGTAAGCAAAAAGACGTGTTCATAACAGCGGCTCGGACGGTCTTTGCAGCTTTCGGGCATGGGATTTTCTTTCTGCCATATAATATCGCTGCGTAAATACCACCCGTCAGCTCGCAGGGCAAAGGCAAGAAGCCAGGGGATACCGATTAAATCCTTTTGTTTGCAGCCCGCCGCCTTTCTTGCGATTGATACGCTTTGCCCGTTCCTGCCTTTGGGATTTTTCGGGTCGGTATAGCCGCCCTTACTCCCGGTGCCGCAGTAGGTGTCTGCGATATTCAGCCAAAAGGTACCGTCGCAGCGCAAGACGCGCTTTAACTCATGGAAAACCTCGGTCAGCCGTTCAATGTACTGTTCCGGCGTATCTTCGCGTCCGATTTGTGCGTCAAGCCCATAGTCCCTAAGTGCATAGTAGGGCGGGCTTGTGACTGCACAATGTACGCTTTCGTCGGGCAGCTCCTTTAAGGCAAAGAGAGCGTCGCGGTTGATGATGATGTTTGTTTTCATGTTGCGCTCACTTCCTCCGGCTTCGTTGTCATTACCCTGTAAAGCTCGGTGTCTTTCGGGAAGTGGTCTACAAAGGGCAGAATGACGTTGCCGTAGAATAGAAGTCCCTCGCCCGCTTCGGTGTGGGTAACGTACTTCATCTGCTG